>Ga0136642_1000403_pt1 | contig 24126 bp, 23 predicted proteins | sample LowCatLa1302831Y_FD_115313 | JGI IMG/M metagenome (GOLD analysis project Ga0136642, IMG submission 115313) | Freshwater microbial communities from Lower Cathedral Lake, Yosemite National Park, California, USA - 13028-31Y | ecosystem: Environmental > Aquatic > Freshwater > Lake ... | reverse complement strand
GGAAGAAACTAATGTCATTTCCGAAAATGAAGAGATTGGGAAAACGTTGCCAAAGACCATGGTCATTGCTGGTGGTGGTGTTTCGGCACTCATAGCGTACGGCGTATTGCGCGAAACGAATCAGCGCGGATTATGGAAGATTGATGACATTATCGACATGTATGGAACGTCGGCTGGCGCAGTTGCCTGTATTTGCATGGCGCTAAAGTACGATTGGACAAGTTTGGACGATTACTTTATCAAACGGCCATGGCATCAGTTGTACAAGATGGATTTTTCGACCATGTTGATGGCATACAAAGACCGAGGTATCATCGGCGTCTCTTTTTTCGAAGATTTTTTCAAACCACTCTTTCTTGGAAAAGACATGACATTGGACATTACCATGCAAGAATTTTTTGACAAGACGGGAATCGATGTTCATATTTATACGACGGAGTTGCATTCTTATGAACTGTGTGATATTTCGTATAAAACACATCCCGACTGGAGAGTGGTGGATGCAGTCTATGCATCGTGTGCAATCCCTTTGGTATTTCAGCCATTGTTGAAAGATGACAAATGTTATGCTGACGGGGGGATTGTATTAAATTACCCGATCCAATCAGCGATTCAAAATGGACGACCTTTGGAAACAATCTTTGGAATGCCACGTGTTTCAGAGGGGGACACCCTATCCCATATAGATTCGTCGTCGAACCTTCTCGACTATATTCTGCATTTAATGAACAAAACATTGGAAAAGGTGATGAATAAACAGAAACAAAATGCCACGACGGCCGGCTTTGAAATACCCTTGCTATGTCCAGTGGTCTCTTTGTATGATTTGGCGGCGGCGGGAAATTCACCTGATGAACGCGCGAGATATATACAATGTGGCGTGGACCAAGCCCGGGCCTATATTGGCCTCAACGATTGCAGCGGCTCATTCATTTAGCTCTTTGGAAAGGAGCGTTTCCAAAGACGATTTGGTAATCTTGGAATCAAATGAAATCGTTTGCCCATTCTTCATCATCTTTACTGTAGGATATCCTTCAATACCAAATTGTGAAATCAAGGATGCAATCTTGGGATCACTGTCATCGGTACAGTTTAGATCAATACATTTAATTGTATATCCATTGAACTGATGTCCATCATATTGCGCCATGAATTTCTGCCATTCAGGCAACGCCGTTTTACAGTGGGGACACCAATCTACATGGAAAAAGAAGATTTCGACGGTCGGATCACGACGATTGGCATTGGCAATATCCTTCATGTCTTTGTTTGCCATTTGCGGTTTGGCGTACCATTGATATCCGAAATATCCCAAGATGATAAAAACAACCATCAGAAATAAAATAAGAACGAGGTGTTTATAGGGTACTAAATAATCGCGGTACAATACATCGATAATATTGGCCATGATCTTGGTTTATATAGTTAACGTATATTTTTTTGATCTAAATAAAACCGCGTCTTATTATAACCAAAGAGGGTGGTCATGTCCAAGAATACGACTAAAGGTCGGAAACGCATCAGCAAAAGTGGGCTGCGCGTTTATACCCGTAAACATTTTTCTAGCAACGACGGAATGTTGACGACGGTATGGGGACCGAGTATGTGGCACGTCCTTCATACTATGAGTTTTAATTATCCTGTGAAACCGTCGTGCAATGATAAACAAAAATATAGAGAATTCGTCTTGAATTTAGTCAATGTATTGCCTTGCGGAAAATGTCGCGAAAATTTGCACAAGAATTTTGCGAAATTGCCTCTCCGCACGAGTGATATGAAATCGCGCGATACCTTTTCTAGGTACATGTATCGTCTTCACGAATTGATCAACCGCATGTTGGGAAAGAAATCGGGGTTGAGTTACCAAGATGTGCGTGAACGATATGAACATTTCCGCGCGCGATGTGCCACACCCGCGTCTCCTAATATAAACACGGTTGTTGGCCCATTAGAAAAAGGATGTACTGAACCATTGGTGGGTGAGAAATCCAAATGTGTCTTGCACATTGTGCCGCAAACGCGCAAATGTGAGACATTCCGCATGGACAAACGATGCATCAAACGGCGTAGCAACAAAAATCAATAATATATGACCTAAAAGTATAAAGTCATATATAAATATATCATGTCTGAACAAAGTGAAATAAAATATACCTTGGATAATCCAAACTATGTGAAATCGTCGAATCGCGCCATACCATTTTGGTCACAGGATCCCAACGTTTTATTGCATCGCGATTACATTTTTGAATTCTTTCCCGTGGATACCATGAGTTATAATCAAAAACTCAATGCCGTTACGCGAATGGTGATTTTATTGACGGCGCTTTCTTTTATTGTTACACAAAACGTACGCATCCTGATCATTGCTGGTATTACGATTTTCGCCATTTATTTGCTGCATGTTCACCAGGAGCGCGAAGCGGTGAAAGAAAAGAAGCGCCGAGAGGCATTTGAAAGCCCTGCGCTCACCTATTTAGACCAACATGGCGTCGATCGTCCTAGCAATGCTTTTACGGCGCCTGATTCGCACAATCCATTTAGCAATGTCTTGGTACCCGATATCCAATACAATCCGACGAAAAAACCGGCGCCTCCTGCATACAATGAGAACGTAGCTCAGGATATTTTGACACAGGCGAAACAAATGGTGATTGAAGCAAACCCTGATCAGCCGACCATTGCCGATAAATTGTTCCAGGATTTAGGCGATGAATTTGTCTTTGAACAATCCATGCGCCCCTTTCATTCAAATCCAGCCACCACGGTTCTGAATGATCAGGGGGCCTTTGCCGATTTTTGCTATGGAAGTATGGTCTCGTGCAAAGAGGGCAATTTATTCGCTTGTGCGCGCAATTTGTCTCGACATACAAACGGGTAAGATTGACTCCTATATGAAATAACACAATGTCGTAAGAGAAAGTATATGGGTTATAGTATATATAGTATATAGTAAAATGAGTTCGTACAATTTTTATAATAGTGACCGTATTGATTCAGATACGACTGATATGACTCAGCGTACTGTACAAAATACCAAATTTGCAAACTACACGCTTTCCAACTATTTTAGCGAGAATGCTGGTGGTTCCAATGTACAGTTTGCGACACAACAACCGGTCATGATGTTTAGCGGAACGGCTCTTGGAAATGGTGTAGGTGCCAACGTTGACGTGGACTCGTACTTGATGATCAATACGGAACAAGAACGCGCATTGGAACGATTGCAATTGATGGAACGCCCCTTTTTAACGGTCCCCTATTTAGGAAGAGGATCTTGCGACCCTATTTTGGAATCGCAACTCCAACAGGGCGAACTTGTTTGGGACAAGAAGAGTGTGAGTACCGTGATGGACAAGAGTTTTTTGGGATATACCATGCATCCCCAAGATGACAATATGAAGGAACGAGTCCAAGACTCCAAATATACAGTCCAAGAAGCGGCTATGGATGGCTGGGTCAGGGGCGGTGCTGCATCGCGCGAAATGTCGCAAGACCCTTCTGTTTCCAAAGCCCATAGACCTAGCGATGGATACTATTAGGATAGGGGTAACATTGGGTAAACTTGTATTCTGCGTTTGGAAATAAAATAGATGTCTATTATATAAAAGACATTTATTACTATGGCTCTTTTCGATCTCTCTCCTGCTAAATATGGTGGAAAAAAGCAACAGGCGGGCAAGCGTCGTTCCAAGAAGTCTCGAAAGACTGAGAAAAAAGGCGGCAAGAAACAACAACAGAAGCAACAAGGTGGCAAAAGCCGTCGCCGCACATACCGCAAATGAGGCGGGGTTTCCAATGAACCAATGTTCTTTGCATAATTCAAGACATTTTCAAAGATAATCTATTATCGGAATGACAAACAATCGATATGATTGTTTTGACAATGTTGTGATACTCAGTAAAAAGTATATAAATGTTTCTTTACAATCATTTATATTTTAGAGAGCCAAGATGTCCAAACCCAACCCTTTGCATTATGATACAAACATCGATGTTGTTTATACAAACAACCGCGAATATCGCGCCTGTTTACGAAACGTATTTCGCATGGAAACACGCAATGTTTCCAGCATCGAATACTATGATTCATCATTGAATCAAACAGTCGACGGATTTGATTCGACTCCTTCTCCCGTTGTTGACCAAGATGCAGATATTACGATTGATGAAGAAACCGCAGATGAATGGGATTATGATGATGCGACTACGAGTGTGTCTATGGATTCCGTTTATCAATATACCAAAGATCAACCATTGTTTGCGCCACTTTATTTAGCAGCCGCAGGAGTCATGTTTTCCCAAGATCCGGAAATAGGATTGTGTGTTTTATTCGCATATGATTCTTTTGCGCTCTTTCATCAATGCATTGTGTGTTATACCGAATTTCCGGAATTGTTTGATGAAAATAACCAATGTTACCAAGAATTGAAGAAACGTTTTCATTGCTAAGTTTGTACGAAAGAAGAAATATCTAGAGATAGAATAAACCCGAACTTATTTTATTCTATCTTTGTTTACCATGGCATCTACCCGAAACAAAAATACGCGCGATGATTATGCTTTGGAACAGTGGTCATATCGTCAGGGTCTGCAATACCCTACCTATATTCATAGCTCGTATGGTCGACCGGTCGAATCCATGTATGCCGGCAACGGACTCGTCGGCGGAAAAATCATGGCCTCTGAATTGTGCGCCAACCATAATGATGTGGAATCCTTTTTATTCGGCATTGATTCGACCAATTTGGTGAATCCTCGAGCAGCTGCTGTTCCCGAGACGAAAACATTGTCGACCTTGTATGTTGCCGATCGCTTGCCCATGTTGATGCCGAAACCGTTGACGGTTGAAAAGAATCAGCGCGAATACTTATCGTAATTTGGCGGTGTGACGGTGCGATGATTTATCGCGTTTTTTGAAAGTAATATCAAATTGTTGTTTGATCTTACGATTATGATGTTGTATTTCGGATTGTAATACGTGGAGAACGGATAGGTTTGGTTCTTGGTGATTCTCTTGGTGATCATTGCTTTTGTCTTCGTCTTCGTCTTCCTCATCATCCGATATATCATCTTCTGCCTCTTCCAGTCTTATTTTTTGAAATACCTTTTCTTGGTCTTCATCTTCTCCGACTGGATTGGTAAAACTTGAAAGAATTCCGCGAAAATGAGCTGCGAATGCTGCCGTTTCTGATGGATTCGTTGATTTGGGTAACACATCGCATAGTTCAAAGGATATATGAATGTGATTGGACATGGGTTCACATGATCCATTTGGCGTAATTTCAATGGGTAAATGAACGAGAGCCATGATATACTGTTTCTTTTTTTCATTAGGTGGTAAATGTTCCATCATGGATTATTTTCTATGAATAGATACTATTCTTGTTATCCGTAAAATAGTATCTATATCAATTGCTATGCTAGTATTTCTGAAATATCGATAATTTCATCTTTCATCAATTTTCCCAATATCTTGGAAATATCTTGTTTTTTTTCTTCCGCTTCAAAATAGCGTGTGATTTTTTTGATAAACTCATCATATTGTGTTTGTATCGTACCTTGCTGTATCATTTCTTGAATTGTGGATTCTTTTTGAAATTGAGCCACATCGGTTTCACTATCGAGTAATGTATTTGTGTTATCAAAACGATATACTATATTTTTTTCTCCGGCTTTGAATAGTACTATTTTTTGTTGTACCGTCGAACTTAATGTTTGCTCTTTATCATCGTGATTTACATCAACCTCTTTTGTAAAAACATTCATATCGCATGTATTTTCATTTTTTATTTCCAAAGAATTATCACCAGTAAGTAAAATCGCCAAAGGTAAAATATGGGCAATTTGCAAAGAATTTTGTGACTGTTTTACCATGTCAATCGCAAAAATACCATGTGCAGATTTCATTAATGGAACAGTGACAATTGGTAATTCATGCTGATCTAACAAAGACCCATGTTTATTATCCTTTACATTAATTGTAGTATCTTCCATAGTGTATAATTTTATTTCAGGATGGACACCTTGATACATTTCTTGAACAACATGTATTTTCCAGTATTCTTGGGATTCTTCTGTATAACAACAGAGCACACACATATTTTTTGTATATTCAAAGAAATAGTTCAAGTATTCAATCATGATATTATCAGATGGAGTATCATTGCCACCTGCAAATATAATTTCCTTTACATCTTCTATTTCTCCATCATTTGAATCAATAATAGTACTAATATCTTCTTTGAATTCTTCTGTAATGTTTTGCGTTTTATTGACATCTACGTAATACAAGTATGGATTTTCATCCTGTATGTTTAATAAACGTTTTGTAATTAAAGCTTTTGTTGTATTATCATTTTTATTTTTCTCATATTGTTTACTCCAAAACAATACTATATTTCTTAACACGTCCTCAAATATTGTGTCGTAAGCATTACTTTCAATTGCGGCTTTAATCGATCCAAAACTAGTACCTTTATCACCAAAAAGGTGCCTTGTTTGACACATGTTTTTTCCAAAATGACGTTTGTTGTAAGAGTGTTCATACAATATAATATTGATAAAAAGCTTTTTCAATAAATATATAGTGTTTTGCTTTGCCTGTTTATTTATTTTTTTTTGATTTTTTTCGTTTTGCGTTTTTATAAATTTATCCTTTTCTATTTTCCTTAGTCTTTCAGTTCCGTTAAACGTAGGAAATACAGGATTTGACATATTCGGTTCAGTTATATCAAATATAGAATAATTTTTTGGGTCAATAGTAAAAGTATTGGTATTATAAGCTTTTTCTACATCTCCAGTTGCATTTAAAATATTAGTTAAAAAAGAAATTTTGTTTAGTAAATCTTTATAGTTTTTCATAATTGGATTCGTTTCATTGAACTCATAAATTCTACCAAAATCAATAAAATAAACAAATTTTTCAGTATCATCATCTTTTACCATGATATTATTTTTATGTAAATCACAATGTATCACGTTGGCAGTGAGAAACATAATCAATATATTACTTATTATTTGTTTGATAAAAACATTCGGTTCTACTGATTTTACATATTCTTTGTAATTATTCGCATATTCCATTGCTATAATACCTATTGTTGCGTGGTTATTATTCAAAATTGATTGAAGTTCTTTCATTATAGGTATGGATGCATCTAATAATCCACCACCACGCATAGATTTTTTATATGTTTTTGATTCTTGTTTTTTTAATAAATTTTGTCTAGCAACTTCTTCAAGTGCTTTCTGCTGTTCTTCTTTTGCCTTTTTTCTTTCTTCTACATTAGGGTTTAACAATAGTTGTTCTCTTATTTTCTTTTTATTTTCGCGGGCAGCTTGTTCTTTTTCTTCTTGTTCTTTTTTTTCATTCTCTTTCCGAAGTTCTCTAGACGAAGTAGCATTTTGTGAATTTGATGTACTATCGACAGGTGGTGAATTTTGTCTATTAAAAGATTCAATTGCTTTGATTTTATCTGCATAACGACCTGCATTTCCGTTATATTGTCGTAGTATTGTATCTAGTTTTCTTATTTGCTTTAAAGCACGGAACATAGAAGTCAATGTAACGCCTGCACCTAGTGCAACATCTAGTTTATTATCTATTTGGCGTATTACGCTTTCTTGACTTTGTTGACTACCCTTTTCTTCTAATAATAGTCTAATTTCTTCTACAATTCTATTTTTTTCCTTTTCTATTTTTAATGCGTTTTCCTTTTCTGTTTTTAATGCATGTTCTTTTTCACGTTCGCGAAAATCACCTAATACATCTCTAGTCAATAATTTTTTCATAAAATCTATAGTTGCATCTTTTGACATATGAAAAAAACTAATGACTGCGGGACATTTAGGTCTTCTTTCTTTGTTTCTTGTTTCTCTGTATATTTGTTGTTGTATTTTAGCTTCTTTTACAAAATTATTATATGTTTCGGTTTCTTTTCGTATTTTATTTATTGTATAAGATGTAACCTTGTCAGTTAATAAAACCATCTTGATTAAAAAAAAACTCATTTTCGTATCGTCGATATCTTTAAAATATTGCATCTCTTCTGTTGTTGAAAAATTTACTTTTAAAATAAATCCTTTTAACGAATGATACGATACTAATTCAATTGTCGTTGCGTGATGAAATAAAATTTTTAATACCGCATGAGTATGTAGACATGAACGTTGAATATTGTCTTCAATATAATCGGTACTTGCATTAATCGTACTTAGATCTATTTTGTTATGTTCACCATCTTTTGTAAAGCCAACATTAAAAGGAGATTTTTCGTTCTTAATTTCTTCTAACAGTGTTTTAATTTCAGCGTTTTCTGTAAATACAATTTTACCTTTTACCTTTTGTCTATTTCTAGTCGATAAATAGGTCCCACCTACCATATCATCCTCGGCATCAAGCAAGTCAATGTCATCCAAACTCAATGTATCATCATCTTCTCTATCTCCAAATGCCAACATTATCTATACTATACGTGATTACACTACTATACTATAGATATACTTCTTACCCGATTTTTCGTCAAAATCACCTAATTAAATTTGACCACAATTTGGACCGTTTCTTTCTTAATGCATTTGCACGCGGAAATCGACAATTCTTCGCGACGTTTGCGCGTCTTGGCATTGTCCCCACCGGTCATCGCCGTCTCGACCATCGTATTTGCCATACCTTCACCCGTACCATTCGTAACTGAAGACGCGATCGGATACTTGCGTTTCGACGTACTATTGCGCGAATTCATATCCCCCTCGATGCTCTCATAGTTTGCCTCAATATATTCGAGAATCAGGTGTTCAATTGCCCACTTGAAAAAATTCAACTGACCAATCGTCGTCTCCATGTTCGAATCTTCCCCAAAGGGGATAAGGACGCGTTCCCAACGGCAAAAGGGATCGAACCTGCGCTTCGAATACGCCTTCAATTTGAGTTTGTAATCGTGATAGACCTTGAATCTATCGGTGTTTCTATGCGCCGTTTCGCCATAATCGGCTAAATGATAGACGGTATAGTACTTTTTCGCGAAATTGGTCACGAACCAATCGACGATTCTGAGCGAGATTTGCGATTCGCCGTTGATAATCTTCATCATTTTCACGAGTTGGGTTTGGTCTTTGTAAAACTCGAGCAGGTTTTTCATGAGGACATCGTTTTGGGTATGCAGTTGCGTAGCATTGTAGACTGATGTTGCCATGGACGTTTTTTGGATGGTTTTTGAATGATAAAGAGAATGGTGATTTCATGTTTATATTGATTTTGAGGTGATGTTCTTTTTGGGGCGGCGGTCACGGATTTTTCGTGAACGGGGCTTTTTCTGTTTTTTGAGGGTTTTTCTTTTGCCTCCTTTTAATTGGATTGGTTCAAAAAACTGTTTGTGATTTTCTGAACCACACTCTTGTAATATAGAAAAATGACATCCTTTCGTTGTATGATGTATTCGTCTAATCGGGTTAGTTTGGTTTGTCGGAATGTATTTACGCATTAAAACTAAATCACTAGTCGGATCATTATCTCTTTCTAATTTGTATACTTCGATGGGAGTATCTAAGACTTCTGAACATAAATCTAATGAATAACTAATTTCATCAGTTGGTAGGTTTTCTTCAACTCCAATATCGGCATATCCACCTTTTAGTATGTTATCAATATCACTCAAAAGCCTACCACCAAAATCATTGTATGTTTTTATTCGCTGAATTGATTCATAATCATCATTACTTTGTAGTCTAGCTTTTAATTTTCCAAGAATTATTTGTCTACTTATTTTGTTTGTTATATTTGTTTCATACCCAGTTTTATCTTGAATAGCATAATATCCACATGTACCATCTCCAAATGTAGGAACTATCCGAAGTGTTAATGGTGGGTTAGAATCCTTCACTGTATAACATTTTTTATAAAGGTCATCTTGTTTTTTTGCGTTGACATTTTCTTTTTCGATACCAGGTATAGGGTCTAGATTAAAATCTCCATTCGGTGCCTCTTTATTAATAAATTCCATTATTTCATTTTTAAATTTATCGAGTTGTGCTTTTTCTTCCGTTGTAAGTTCATTTGCTACTGTTGCAGTTGAGGAAGGTGTTACTATCGGTACTAGGGTTGGTGTTTCTGCAGCTGCTACCTCCACTGTTGGTGCTGCTACCGATACGTCCGGCTTTTTTGTAATAGTAAATTCAATACGTTTTGATTTATCTTGAAACGTCGTAGACGTACCGCGTATAATCATGGAACAATGATATGATAAATATAAACTACAATATCATGAGAAAAATTGATTCCATCATTATCAAAACATGATAAACTTATACACTCATCATGTTTTTCGCATTCTTCTCCCTCTTACTCTTGTCAGCGGCCGTACGACAATGCAGGGCATACCTCACGCCCCCGCAACAATTGCACATACGCCGAATTATGGCCCATGAACAAACGCCGCCACCGATTCGCTCCAAAGTCCGGCATATACTCATCCGTCATTATTTGGACTGGACGATTCACATGGCTAAACGATTCGCCACGACGCATCAAAAACGTTTGCAACACGTTTCCAAACAAGATTTGCAACAATATGCGATTCATGGTCTTGTCCGGGCTGTTGCCAAATACGACGGTCGATACAATTTGCCCATCTATGCCGAAAAATACATCATGGGGTCTCTCTATTATGGTCTGACGGATTTGACACCACTCAAGCCGCTCAATCATTATGAACGGTTTGTCAAGAAAATTAGGCTGCCCCTGGCCTCGTTTCAAAGCGATACCTGGTTTTATGATACTGTTCGCGAAAAAACCGAGGGTTCGCCGCCTATTATATTGGACAAGGGCGCGGACCTTTCGGAAAAATTGGCCACCCTGCCTCCCATCTATAAACAAACCTTTTATTACCGGTATGATCCAGTGACCTATGCGAAAGTGCGAACGATTCGCGAGGTTGGCGAGTTGATGGGGGTTTCGAGTGAAACGGCGCGCCAACGGATATTGCAGATCAAACGGTACTTGATCAATCCGGATGATGCTATTTGAAGCGATCAATAATCGATTGTATATTTTCGCAATATTATGCTATTTTTAATATGGTGACGCGAATCATATATTCATTGGAATTTCCCGCTGTCGCAACAGCCGCTGTACCCACGACGGATGAAATGGCAAAGACAATGGTTGTTACTACAACCTCAAATGCGCGTCCATGTATCCATGTTGTTCCAGTGGATGATCCCGCCACAGTATTTGTATCAAGGATTAACGATGCAGATGTTGGGCCCGTATAAATGGCCAAAGAGCCAGCAGATGATAAACTGACTTCATAATCAATTGTATAGACGCCTTGCGATAGTGTAAATACGGTGCCTCCAGCGCCCGTACTTGCCACGATGAGTGCGGGAATACTATTGTAGACTTCTGCGTCGATGGTGAATGCGGTTCCTGGTGGAATGGAATCGTTTGGCTCTTGCGTTACATGTACATATTCTGCATACCCTATAAACCCATAGGGTCCTGTGACTCCTTGCGTTCCATGTGGACCGGTCGATCCTGTGCTTCCTTGCGTTCCTTGTGGGCCTGTCGATCCTGTGAGTCCTTGTGGGCCGGTAAAACCTGTGCTTCCAGTGAGTCCTTGGGGACCCGTTGATCCTGTGACTCCTTGGGGACCCGTGAATCCAGTCGACCCTGTGAGTCCTTGTGGGCCTGTAAAACCTGTGCTTCCAGTGAGTCCTTGGGGGCCCGTTGATCCAGTTGATCCTTGTGGGCCGGTAAAACCTGTAAATCCCTGTGGACCTGTAAAACCTGTGCTTCCTTCGGGTCCGGTAAACCCAGTCGGTCCATCTGCGCCTGTACTCCCTTGAAGACCAGTGAAACCGGTATTACTACCAGGGGGTCCAGTCGGTCCATCTGAACCGGTAAACCCTGTATATCCATAGTGTCCGGTCGACCCATCTGAGCCGGTAAACCCTGTATATCCATAGTGTCCGGTCGGCCCATCGACGCCTGTAAACCCTGTTGGTCCATCTGCACCGGTAAACCCGGTATATCCCGTCGGTCCTGTTGGTCCAGTTGAGCCGCGTCTCCCTCTAGAACCTTTTTTACCATGGTGTCCTCTTTTTCCCTTTTGACCCGTTGGACCCGTTGGACCAGTGGGCCCTTTGCAACACTTTTTACATATATAATAGTGTTTTTTTGATTGGCCACTTTTCTCAGAATGGGAGTGTACCGTTTTTTTGTGACATGGTTCGCCGCATTCACAGGTTACAAAAAAGTTCATTGTGTAATAAATTATCGGGCTATATAATTATTTCAAAATAAAATAAATTGGCTACATATAAGCTGTGTTAAAATGGATTTACATGTGTAAATAAAAAGTACAGTTGTGTGATACAACCTTTATGTAGAAAAACATTGTACTTTTTGTGACAAGCTCTTGTAATTGTATTACGGACATTTCATAATACGATTATGCGCTAGCATAGTAGCTCTATTCTGCTTATATTCTTCATTATTATATTTTTCTATAAGTGCAATTTTATTGATATCTTTTCGCTGTTCGGATTCTTCATTTATTTGCGCGTGCGTTTTCTTTCGATCATTGCATACAATCATCTTATTTTGCAAAGGCACATCACGTGTAGCTAGTTGAATGGATCCACAATGTGTATGTACTGCATATAGATGGTCCAATAATTCATCGAGAATATACGTTTTCTTCATATAGTTGCATTCCCCACAACACGATTTTACGTTGTCTATGCTATAGCCTTTTGTTGAATTGATGCGATCTAAACCATTTACATGTGCATCAGTGTTCATCTTTCCACAAAGATAACAAACTTCGGATTGTATTTAAAGAAACTCATCTTGAGTTAATTGAAAATCCAACTGTTTCGTTTCAGCGCGTTTTTTATATCCACTATATGAGCAACCCTTATGATCCGCAAAATACTCCGCGTGATATTCGCCCTGTATTCGTCCTTGATGTGTCAAAATATGCTCAATTCGTTTGATAAAGCCGGATGAATGCAATGATCCTTTTATATAGTTGCACATTGTACAGCATGGTAAACAATTATCGATGGTATAACCCTTTGTTTGATCATTTCTATCTATGCCATTGAAACCTTTTTCTTCGGTCTCATTGCAATAATAACATTTCTGATTAACAACCGATTCATACTCTTCGAATGATAACTCAAAATCTAGATTCTTGGTATTTGCACATCGTTTATAAACACCATATTGGATTTTCTTGCTTTGTTTCCTCAATTTGTTTAGAACCTCCATTTTTTCCTTGTTATTTTCGCGCCATTTTGCGGATTGTTCGGCATTTTATTTCAAATATTGATCTATACCGATATCTTCTATTTTTCTTTGTCGATAATTCATCGACTTCAATACCACTTTATCATGATTCACTTCATTCCATGCTTGTTTCACTTGTTTTCTTTCCGGTTTTGATTCATTCTTTCTTGCCACCTCATTTCGGTGTGTATTATCGCGTTTTGCATCATTTATTTTATTGGTTTCTCTGCATTTGATGCAGGTTTTGGTTATTTGGTGTTTCATTCCCATAAAATGGGATAGTTCGTACTCTTTTGAACAGGTTGTGCATTTCTTTAGTACGGATTCTTCCATAGCGTAATGCAATAATATGATACAATTAATACTTATAAAATAAAGGAATCAATTTTATATGTAGAAGGCGGGTATCGTTATTCACTATATACATTTTCTTTGCTCACCCTTAATGGTGAACAAAGAATGGCTGCATTATGATAAGGCAAATCTTGCTCAACCTGCAGGTTGAGCAAGATTATAACCAACTACACAAGGAATAAATCTGAAATCTGTGGCATTTCAGATTTATCTATATCTACTCAATTTACATTGAATAAACAAACATAAAACCGTATTTTTTGTGAAAATACAAAAACGTTTAATTGGAATAGGCGCTCTTCTACCTCTAAGTTTCCCTAGAGGGATGGACTGTATCTTAACCCGACTCCGGTTGCTTAAACCTTCATCATCGAGCGACTACCGTTCAGTCTCTGACGGCTAACCATAGACTAGCAATTTCAAATCGTCTTTAGGTTATTACCATGCGGATTGCCCAATCCTTAACATTATTACTATACCGGAGTTCTATTCTCCGCCATATACCGGTTTCCCAAGTATACTTAGTAGTTAAGGCTCTAAGGGTGTCCCCGAACAACAAGTAGTCTTGCAAGCTCTTGCAAGCTCACTAACAACAGGCTATTAATGCAGGAGCCAAACCGAAATTATCCACAAACATTGCCTGCTTGTTTGTGGCGAGTTGTTTTTCTGCGCCATTGGCAAATTCTAAAAACAACTGAAGTTGTTTAAAGAACCGGACCAAAACGCCTGCCATACCGCTCATAACTCTGAGCACATTGTAGTTAACCGCGTACACGCGGACTTTTGCTGTTGCAGTGCCGGCAACTGTTCCGGACGAAAGAACTAGCTGCAAAACAGCGTTGTCAATTCGCGAGAAGTTGCACGACCCGCTGGGTTGATGTTCCTCGGGTCTCAATGCAAAAGAGTACACATTGATGCCGCAGTCGGGTGCGCGGGTGTGGTGCTGGTAAGGCTGAACCACGTCAAAGTAAGATCCCTCGCGCTCAGAGAAGCGGTCCTGGCCATTGAGCTGGAGCTTGGCCGTGACGACGGGGTTCTCGCCCCAGCAGTGCATGTCCAAGGCAGTCTCGGAGAGAACGAAAGTTCCGGCATCCGACACGTACGATCCAGTCGTGGTGGTGGCATCAGAACCGAAAGCGGGGTACTGAGATGTGGCCCACTCTTGAGCGCTGGTGGCACCGCTGTTGGCATCAATAGCACCAGCCATTTGGAAAAGACCATTGGTGGCGATAAAGTTGTTGGATCCTCCAACCTCGGCGGGTCCACCGAAGGCGTGGATGGCGTTGGGAAGAGCATCGATGGCATCGGTGTAGTTGAAGGGCTGGGCACCGAGGGTCTTGTAGAGGGTCATGCCACCCTCCAACGACGAGCAGTAGTCGACGTTGGCATCGGGCTGGACAACCCAAATGAGTTCCTTGCAGGGGTGGTTGAAGTTCAACTTGATCTTGTTGGAAGAAGATCCGACGGACTCGTCACCTGTGAACTGGAGCTGCTCAATGAGGTACTCGTGGGGGTTCTGTGCCATCTTGCGGCGCTCATCCGTGTCCAAGAAGACATAGTCGACATAGAGGGAGGCGGCAACAAGGGACTGTTGGTAAGCAGATGTGCAAGACACTGTGCCGGAATTGGCAGCGAGGGAGTTGACGGCCCACAAGCACTCACCGATGGGGCGGAAATCGATGTTGATCTTGACCTCGTGATACTGTAAGGCAATGAGGGGGAGGGCCAAGCCGGGGTTGCGGCAAAACCAAAACAAGAGGGGAATGTAGAGGGTGGTCTCGGGGAGGGCGTTGCGGGGGGCACACACCTGGGCGGGTCCACCGGCGGCGGCGCAAGGTCCGGACACGTTGGCAAAGTTGGGGTCGGTGATGTAGGTAAGGGCGGTGGTGTTACCAATCATCTTGAAGTATCCGCGCTGTTGCTCGAACGACATGGTGACCTGGTTCCAAATGTGCATCCAGTCGCCGTATTGGCGGTCAATGCGCTGGCCACCAATCTCGACCTCAACCTGGGCAATGAGCTGCTCACCGATAAAGTCCAACCAGCGGGCATAGACTCCGGGGTTGGTCAAGCTTGTGGAGCCAACCATGGACTGGTTGATCTCAGGCAAGGTGACCTGGAGGTATGTGCGGTAGCACAAATCACCATTTCGCGAGATTGTGCAGGTCACTCGGCGACCGAAATCGGCCTGACCGGAGAAAGTCTGCTCAATGCTCTCCATGGCAAAGTTTGTGTGGCGTCTGTAAGACACCTTCCAAAAGGTGATCTCGGGGGTTCCCGTAAGGAACACGTCTTGTGCGCCATAGGCGACCAATTGCATAAGAGCTCCTCCCATGATTGCGGTTTTATATAGTACTAAAAGAAAATAATTTGGGGAAAAAACGATTTCCAAATTATTTGATCGGAGTTACATTTCTATTTCAAAAACTACAGAATTAGCTGCATAATAAGATAATCAAAATTTCTAGTGACAGCTAGTATATGACACGACCATAAGATAAACAGTTTTCCTAAATATATTATCCATGTAAAGGGACATAAATTCAAGATCCTCAAAGATATTTATTGATAAACCTCCCTATATGTCGAAAATATTTATCACATTTGGAGCGGGCGGACAACATTATTACGATGCAGGTGAAAGATTGTTGCAACAGGCAAAAAATACAGGCGTATTTGATCAATGTATCTTATATACGGATCGCAATCTAAAAGAAGACGAGTCATTTTGGCGTGATCATGGTGCATTTATAGAAAATAATAAGCGTGGGTATGGATATTGGCTTTGGAAACCCTATCTGATTAAAAAAACCATGGAACAATGCGCGAATGGTGACATGATTCTATATTGCGACTCGGGTTGTGAAATAGATCCGAACAAGGCCGACTTATTTCACCCTTTTTTTGAAATCGCTAAAGAGGACAAGATTCTCGCAACAAAAGCTCATTGCTGTATCGAAAGACATTGGAATAAAATGGATTTATTGATCGAGTTGGGACTGCAACATAATTCAGCCCATTTGTTTCATTACGATGAACAACGTCAGGCGGGAGTCTCATTATTTTATGTATGCAATGAAACCCGCGATTTGATGAATAAATGGTTCACGATTGCATCAGATCACCATTTGATTGATGATAGTCCATCGATTGTGCCGAATTACCATGATTTTATAGAACATAGACATGATCAGTCCATATTCAGTCTCTTGACAAAGCAGCAGTCTATTTTTAGTGATACACAAATAACATGTGTTGAATATATCAGGAATCGATCGGGTACATCCGTATTAGACACTTGAGCATGTTATTTTTCCACGTTCTACATTGCCTTGCTGTTTTTCAAGATGAACTTCTCCAAATAGGATTCTTGGAAAACCTCGCGTAAATTCTCGTGTTTTTTGGTAAAAATATAAGAATTTTGTCTTTTTTTGATCGTCCATCCACCATTGAGTGCATTTTGGATAAACATGATTTTATGATATTGTTTGGCCTCCATTTCCATCGACGGTTCGAGATGAATGGATACAGCACTCGTTTCACTTGACATACTAGGCTAGGCTATACAATCCTATTCCATAAACAAATGCCGGTTTTTCGCTAAATAACAAATTGTACACTAAACCTTTTCATAAAAACAAATATAAATATGTTGATAGGAAATAAGATATCCAACGATTCAAACTATCATCCATCATCTATCTTGAATATCTTGGCGATGAATAGCAAAAAAAGTCAACAGAAAAATCAGCAAAACAGCATTGATCAAAAACACACTGAAATGTTGGACCATTTTCATCATATTGAAACCGTTACAGTACCCGAAATGTTGAAAGAAATCGTGCATCTAAAAAAGACCGTGGAATGTCTAAAGGAAAATCAATTGGAAGAATTTCTCGATATTCGCGACCAAATCAAACAGAAATATGCCAAGATCAAGGAATTGCGTTCTTTGAAAAAGAACTATTTGTTGCAGAATTCGCCGTCGATTTTCCATTATTTTGAGGAAAAACAGGATATATCGAATGGCGGGGGCAATCAAAATGTGGATCGTCTCAATACGTTTTTCAAGATTAAATCAACCCATCCTTCTGCAGAAAACCCAATGAGTGATAAATATTCCATGTCGAAATATTATTACCAAAATTATTGGAAAAATGTCACCAATGAACTGACCAATATACAGGAGTTTATCGTCTCGTCAGATATTTGCAAAAGCTGCTTGTCGGGTGAACTAGTGCCCCAAGATGAAGAGGGTATTTTGATATGCAACAACATCAAGTGCGGGAAATTTGTCACCTATATTGTGGACAGTTCCAAGCCTTCCAATAAAGAGCCACCGAGTGAAGTGTCTTATACGGCCTATATACGATTGAACCATTTCAAAGAGATTTTGTCGCAGTTTCAGGCGAAGGAGACGACGCAAATACCCCCTGAAGTCATCGAGTCCATTCGAGCGCGAATCAAAAAGGAGCGTATTACGGATATGAAATTAATTACCTATGAAAAAATGCGCGAAATTTTGCGAAAATTGGGCCTGAACAAGTATTTTGAACATATTCAATATATTAATTCGATCTTTGGAATCAAGCCTCCCATTATGAATGAAGAGTTGCATGAAACCTTGTGCGTATTGTTTATCGAGATACAGAAGCCATGGGCGACCCATTGTCCGGCGGATCGGACGAACTTTTTCAATTATACATATACCTTGTATCAGCTGTGTGTCTTACTGGATCAGACGAAGTATTTGCCGTATATTCCTTTGATGAAGGATCCGCAGAAACAGCGGGACCAGGATGCGATATGGAAAAAAGTCTGCAAGGACTTGGATTGGGAGTATTTTCCGACGATATAGGAGGGAAATAAGAGTAATGAGCGCAGAGCATTGGGAGTATTTTCCAACCATCTAATGAATATTAGATAGAGGAAATAAGAGTAATGAGCGCAGAGCATTGGGAGTATTTTCCAACCATCTAATGAATATTAGATAGAGGAAAATAAGAGTCATCTGCTTGCAAATTGGGAGTATTTTCCAACCATCTAATGGATGGCAGGAAAATAGGACTAATGAGCGCAGCGTGTATTATTCATGAGAAAGTACAAGCGGTGGCAACCTCGGATAAATCAAACTCGTGACAATGTTACCCGAGCACTCTTCTTCATACTCGCGAATCACTTCGACATACCCAATCGGCATTTCATATGAAATTTCATCCGTTTCGGGACAGTGATAATAGACAAAGGTATTTCCATTGACAACGATCTCTCCCCCTTCATCGTCCAAATAATAAGCAAAATGTTTGACCCACGATTCAGGACCATGATCCAAAATCACCACATCATTTCCGCTATACATCGCGGGATGATGATAGGTAGAAAATCGATATTTTCCCGAATAGTAAAACACGCGTTTTCCTACATAATCCGTGTGCAACTCCCACACATCGGGCTCATATATTTCACCCTCTTCCAATTCGCGACGTTGAAACGGAGACATGACGAGGTGAGAAATAGGAAATAATAAAGAGGACAGGACTATACAGAGTTCTGTATCCATATATAAGTTTCAATTTTTTGAAGGTTTCAAAGTTGCGACATGTTTATTATTATACGAATTTCTATAATATAATAATAAATGATTCACTCACATGTCAACTGATTTATGCAGCCAAGCCGAGGCCACCAATCAAGTTGATGCCGAGACCACCGGCAGCACCCGTGCGAACGGATGTACCCATGGCAGGGATAAACACGTCCAAAATGCTAAATGTGGCGGCGGCAGTCAACGCCAAGATGGCAATCTCTTCGGGGTTCAACGTTTTCTTGGGAATGAGAGTGGCACAAAGAGCCACAACCAAACCTTCAATCAAGTATTTAATGGCGCGTTTCACCAACTCTGTAATGTTAATATCCATGGTTGTATACGGTATTATACTATATACTATAGCGTAGGAAAATAAAGTATTTCGAACCCTGGATATAATACTTCTTGGAAAACTCACTTAAATGGACGCCGCCTAAAGATGCATATAGTATAAGTCATTTACGAAACCATGTCCAGCTTTGAACGAAAGATGACCGATCAAGGCACACTTAATCCTAAATATATCGACGTCTTGGACGAGGATACCCCTATTGCTGGACAAAAGTTCGGATGTATGTCCTTTATTTCGCCCGATAAAATCTTGGAAAAGCGCGAAACATTCTTCTTCGACGAATTTGTCAAGCAATGGGATTTTACTAAATCTATGTCTAAATATTTTGATTTCTTGGGATTCATCGCTTATAAATACAATGTCGACATTGAGAAATTGACGGGCGATTTCAACGAGTTTGTCAAGGAGGAGGACGAGAAGATGAAGTCCATGTCCGTCGTCGACGATTATCGCAATTTCATGGACAAGCAGGAGACACGATTGATGGAGCAATTCCAACGCGAGAATGCATTCCAAACGTCGGTTCGCGGCCTAAAGATTCGCGGTGTTTATCCCAGTCAGGAGGAGGCCGAGATGCGCTGCAAGCAGTTGCGTGAAAAGGATCCCAATCACGATATTTATGTGGGACCCGTGGGTATGTGGATTCCTTGGGATCCCGATGCCTACAAGACGGGACGCGTAGAGTTTATGGAGGAAGAGCTCAACAAGTTGCATCAAGAGAAGATCAAGAACGAGGCCAAGGCCAAGGAGGAGTTTGACAAGCGCATCAAGGAGACGAAGCAAAAGGCCATTATGGAGAATATAAAGTTGGCCGAAAAATCGGGCAATGTATTGACGCAGACCATGGATGAAGAGGGCAATTTGGTGGGTGTCAAGGAACGCATCGATTTCGAGAGCCGCGAGGTGTCGGATACAGCGGGCGCCAATTTGCACAATGAATTTTTGCGCGAGACTGCACAAAAGGCTGCAACGGCACAAGTAACGGAGGTGACTGAAGCAGATAATGCGTAAATACACATTTGAACATTGTAATCCGCCTCAATTGCCCTTAGGGCAATCCGGTGGTGCCGCTAGCGGCACTTACACAAAGTGTGGATAGTGTTCATCGGTGTATAATAATCACATTTGATTACAGTTGTACTATATTGTAATCAATTTGTATATTCACTTCATATATGCAGTCATGTTTAGTAATAGTTCTCGTATAATATTGGTGTTTCATATAATCTAGTTATGTATTATGCTATGAGCAACCCGAACGAAGATCACGGCAACAGCGATAACGAGAGTGATAACCATAGCCACGGAAACAATGGCAATAACAGTGGCAGTGGCAATAGTAGCAACAGCAACAATAGCCACGATTCCTCTGCAAACTACACGATATCTTACGATAACGTAACAGACTCTTCTCATAATAGCTACACTATGGTAGACGATTGCAGTGATAATGGTATTATTTTCGATATATCCGCCATCCAGCCCATTGTCACCTTTTCACTCAACAAAACCATCACACAACCCGGTTTTGTAGTGTCGAATCAGCAAGGAACAACTGCAGATGGTACTATTGAAACGCACACTACATTTACAACGACCGATCCATCATCCATGGTTCAAATAACGGAAAACTTGGTTCAAACGGAAACATATTATAACGATGAAGTCGATGCATCGACGAATCTATTGGTCCAACAAATCAAGCTATATGCATCTGAAATCCAATGTTCCGATTTCCACGGAAAAGGAACCATCGAAGATTATACTGTATTGTTCCAAGCCGCGTCGAAAATCGCGACGGATTCGCATCAGATTACGCTGGATGTAGATATAGAAGGATTTAATGAATTTGGACAGGCGGCGGATGAACTGAGCGCCTTGTTTGAGAGTTTCATCATAAAGCTGCAGAATATTAATATTATCAATGATTATGCTTTTTTATTGTCTATTTCGATCTCTCTACAAAAAATAGTGAATCTTTCCAAGATTTTCGGAAAATTCAAGGAAACCATCTTGGCCACATCCACCATACAATTGCCCAAATCAGCCAATGATACAGCCAATGTATTGAGTGGAGTCATGGATGAGATCAACTGTGCCATGCAATACGTGAATTATTTTGTTGCAGGGGGTAACAATGCACCTGTAGGCGCGCATTTAAAACCGGACGAGCAAAACATTATCAGCCAGGCTGTTGTTACAATTGATAACTGGAATGTTCTTTGTGAACAGGGTGTCAGTATTGCCATGACGAATGACCCAAATATTAAATTGATTCATCAAGCAAGTCGAGATTTAATCTCCACATCAAACACATTGAAACAGGCAACGGCCACATTAAAATCGAAATTGATGAGATTCAATTTGTGTTAAATTTAATATTTTTACATAAATGCAATTTACTTGAGATAATTCCTAGGTAATATATAAAATGCCAAAAGCGCGTTCTTATAAAAAGAGAACATCTAGACGAATTCGTCGAAAAAATAGAAAAACTGGGCGTAAGACGAGAGGGGGACTGATAAAGAACATTATACTTTAGCTCAAGTTCCTGTGAAATGTATAAAGTGTGGTGGAAACCTTACTCAGACTCAAAATCATAGAATAGTATCTAGACCAGGTGAATGTGACGAGTATATTTGCAATACATGTAAAAGCACCTACATGATTTACACCAAGTGTAATAAAGATGAAGAAGATGAAGACGATGTTTAGACAATATAAAAAGGTACTCTAATTTTCCAAAATATATTTATTTAATGCAATTGAGAAATTTGGCACACCTTTACAGATCTTAAATTTACAAAGGTGTTGATATTTTCATCTCCTAGTCAATTTTAACTTGGAGATGAAAAATTAGACAAACAAACTATAACCAAACTACCATAAAACAAAATAAGACTTACCATTTGGTCTTTTTCACATTAATGGCTGGACCACTACTTCGCTTCTTCGCTTTACTGGGATCATACGCCTCGTCCTCGTCATCCGACCCCATGCCCTTGGAAATATCCCAAAATTCTTTGGAACCCAGCTTGAAGTCGGGCCGCGTCTCTGCCTTGTACCAAAAGATTTGGTCTTGCAACTTGTTCGATTTGGCATTGTTATTGATGACCAAACATTCGAAATTTTCGGTGGTCTGATCCATCACCATGTTGAACGATTCCAATGTAGGAAACATGGACGCATAATTTTCCCAAATACGTTTGCGATTGGTCATGTAGGGTTCGCGCAAGATAAAGACATAATCAATATTGGTACGAAGATTCGGCGGGATACCCAACGGGTACTGCATAGTAATAATCAGCATGACTTTCCAGTGGCGGCCATTCATAAAGAGCAAGCGCATCATTTTGTCCTTGGTCCATGTTTGATCGTATAAACAATCATCCAAAATGACAAATGTACGTGGATCAATCGTCGTTTTGCGATACGTTTCCATTTCTTTAGCCATTTGTTTCAAGACGGCCTTTTGCCTGCGCAACACATTTTCGATCAAGACAGTATTGTATTCTTCGTGAATAAAGAGCTTGGGAACATGGGAAGCGTAGAAACCGTTGCCTGCTTCTGTTCCCGAAATGACCGTTCCAATAGGAATATCTTGGTGATGATAGAGCAAATCGCGCACCAAAAACGATTTACCTGTATCACGACGTCCAATCATGACAATGACGGGCCCTTTGTTCTCATCGGGCTTGAATGTGATCCATCGCATATCAAATTTTTTGAGTTCAAGATTCATCCGGAAATAACAATGAAACCACGATAAAAGGCTTTACAATAGACGCATATAAAAAGCACAGTACACAAACGATTATGTTGTCGTTCAAAAACAATGATTATTATATTCCGGATTTAGTATAACAATCAACATTGCGATGAAACAAGTAGATGGAGAGATATCTCCTAAATCAAATAGTCAAATGAATAAACATCCTATGAACATTCACTATTGCAAAAGAAGTCTTCCCATCTTGGAAGATTTAGAAAAAGAAGTGTCTGACAATAGTCATACTCCTTTTCGTATTCAACAATTGCAGCTTTATCATCCAATGTATTCCAAGTTTTTCGAACTTACTCCGAATAATTACAACAAAATTTCACTGAATCACAAGTATCATTTTCACTCCTTGTCCAGTGTATTTTCGAGCGAAACGTGCGAACGATTCAAGAAAGAAACGTTTATCAAATTTTCGCCACTCTTGGATCCCATCAAGTATATGATTGGGAAATACGATGTTTTGGACAAACGTTTATCCATCATGCCCGCAGTTGGTCCGGTCGACACATGTCATCCAAAATATATGGATACCAACAATGCATCCTATGTGGACGGATTTTTCAGCTACTTGACGAGTCAATTGCTCCACCATTACCAGGTTACAAACGCCATCGATTTTTATGGATCCTTCTTGGGAATTCAGGAACAATTTCGGGCATGTGTTACGGATGATCTAGATTATTTGCGAAATTCCGATTTTTTCAACGATCATGTAGGCGATTTGTTCATCTTGGATGAAGAATCTTTGAAAACATCGC
>Ga0136642_1000402_pt1 | contig 24136 bp, 24 predicted proteins | sample LowCatLa1302831Y_FD_115313 | JGI IMG/M metagenome (GOLD analysis project Ga0136642, IMG submission 115313) | Freshwater microbial communities from Lower Cathedral Lake, Yosemite National Park, California, USA - 13028-31Y | ecosystem: Environmental > Aquatic > Freshwater > Lake ... | reverse complement strand
GGGTCTAGTGCGGCATTCGCGTCCAGGGCATTCGCGTCCAGGGCATTCGCGTCCAGGGCATTCGCGTCCAGGGCATTCGCGTCTTGAGGATCTCGATATTCTGTTTCTTCATCACTACTAGAGTCCGTTTCAGAAACAACCATGTATTCTTCTTCACTGTCCATTACACAATCTAAATATTATATTATTTAAATGACATTGCAACCAAGCGAAATCGAATCGGTTAGCACGGTTCTCTTTTACTGGACTACCGCATTTAGTATCATAGAACCTCTTACAAGCGTTCTGTTCTTTGCTAAAAGCCGTGAATTGAAAACGAGAAATACGGGACTTGCCGTATTATGCGACTTCTTCTATAGGTCTCATATCATATTGTACCCTATGTACATATGGAAGTACATATTAAATAGGGGGTATATACCAGAAAAAGATGATTACAAGGGGCTGTGTGAATACATAGCTATTTACTGTGCTTTTCTAATAGTTCTTGATATGATATGGGATAGGGTAGTTAACGGCATTCCGTATTTGCGTAGCATCCATTATATGGATATCTTTGAGCGATATATGAAGAGTACGAAACCAATCGCTATTGCCGGCGATGTCGTGCACGGAGCGTCATGGATTACTTTGACATGGTGGATGTATCATAATCTCGATGGAATATCTGCATTTAGCATATTCTTTGGAGGGTTGTTCTTGTTGACGCTCATCTCCGCTTAGGGGTCTTGCGCCTAAAATCCCGTCTTGAGCTGAATAGTGTTTGGTCTATAAAAATGTCCTCAAGGGAGCTGCTTCTGATGTGTCGAGCCTCCAAACGATGATGCTGTCTCTCTTACAGCCTGGGTCTAGCAACACCATTGTGGATGGTGCATCGTCCGATGCGACAACAATCGCGGCCGACGGGTCTGCACCCTCAAAAGATACCACCTACAACGCATGGAAGTTCGCCAACGCAACTGCAGGCTCGAAGATCAACTGGTATCTGATGTCGAACCCCTCAAGCTCAGATTCCACCTTCTTGTACTCGAACTTCAAGACTATGTACGCGCGCATTCGCCTGAACTCGGCTGTGAGCAAGCCCTTCTTCGCCACCTACACGTACCGCCAAAATGATGGCAAGGATGCTGCGTCTTGGTTCCGTTCGGAGAAGACATGCGAAGTGTATTCCGAGACTCCCGTTGTCGGAAACTACATCTGCATTTACATGGGTGCGGATCCTCGCACATGCGGCTTCAACATGGCGGTTGACCAAGCCATTTGCCTCACTCGCGATGCTACCAACGCGAACGCGAGCAACAAGCGCTTTGCAACTGCTCCCACCTACGAGTTTGCGGGCACTGAGAACGTGTGGATGTGCGCATTGAGCTCTGACTCTGGCTCATCTGTTAACAACGTCAATTTCACATGCTTCGAGTTCGGATACCGATTCGGGTCCAAGATGTACCGTGTGTTCACGAAATATGCGTAAACGTTTAACAGTAGCGGATGCTTGTTACACTTTTTTGTTTTTGAATACCTTTGCTCTGTCGCAAATAAAATCTCGGCTATTAGTAAAATGGATCAAGCTATTAGCGAACGGATGCTCGACAACAAATCTTTCCCTCAAACTGATCAGACCATGGACTTTCAGGGAGGCAAGAAGTCCAAAGCCCCCAAGCAGCGTGTGAAGTATGGGTGCCGCGAATACGTGTTGCATGAGGGACCTCGTGGAGGCAAGTATGTCGTGGTCAAGGGGAAGAAGGTGTACATGAAATAAATAGGGGCAAGCCCCTATAACCCCGTGATGGGGACTGTTGGGGCTTTGCCCCACCCCCCATAACCCCCATTCGATGCTTCGGGTCCTATCGATCAGGGGAACTGTTGGGGCTTTGCCCCACCACCGCTCACTACGTTCGACATGCCCATACCCCCAGTTATTCGAAGGATGCAAATGGAGGGTTTGTCATTGAAAAATTGAAAGAATCGTTTTTACGTTGCACTTAAAGGAAAAAGAGCAAATAGAGAGAAGTTATGTATCACCCAATACGTCAAGTGGGGCCCCTTCAAGAAATTGACCCGATGAGTTGTCACCTGCTCAAGTTTGATGGCGGGAGTCGCGGTAATCCCGGGCTCGCTGGGTGCGGGTTCGTGATATTGAGTCCTGTCGTGCGCGCCACGGTTGTTGAAAAAGGAGAACGCTTCGAGCGCGCGACAAACAACGTTGCGGAATACGAAGGTATCATTACAGGGCTGATCTGGGCTGCCGATAACGGGATTCGGAATTTGGTGATTGAAGGCGATTCCATGCTGATTGTTGAACAACTTAAGGGGAACTACAAGGCAGGGAAAATGAGAGAGTCGTACATTCGAACTATGGCGATGACGACGCGCTTCGATTACGTCGCGGTGCGACACGTGTATCGAGCTGAGAATGCGCTGGCGGACGCGCTCGCCAACGAAGCCATGGACCGCGGACCCTTTGTGCGAGTTTTGAGGGAGGTCCAGAGAAGGGAGCCGGATATGGCCGCTACGAATATGGGGTTCATGACGTATGTGAATGTGTCGGGCATATAAAAAGAGTTCGGATAATATAGTGGATGTATGAATTCTCATTGAGGTATGTTGTATTGGGCGAAAAGAACTCTGGAAAGTCGTGGTTTATAAAGCGGTTTTCTCGTGATGCTTATCGTTCTTGCAGGGGCACTGATACCCACAAGCTACTCATCGATGCAGGGAAGCATAGTCTGCAGATAGAGATCGCCGATACGTCTGGAGACATATTGCAACGAACGGATGTAGCTCAATATGTATCGCATCGCACATGCGCGATTCTGGTATTCGACATATCATGTCGCAAATCGTTTGATAAATTGAGTTATTGGTGTCAATTCGCGAAAGAACATTCCACGTCGTCTTATATGCGTTTCATCGTGGTTGGGATCGGACACGGGAAGGACCGTGTCGTTTACAAAAACGAGGTGCAGAACTGGATGAATGCCTTTTTAGGCATTAAAAAAGGGGCTTATTATGAAATCTATGAATACACGCCGTTCTTAACGATTCAGAGTGTGTTCGTCAACTCTGCAAAGGAAGTATGCAACGATGTGTTGTTGAACTACTACACTGATTCGTTGTATGCAGCGGGGATAACACGATATGATCGATTCAGTAGAGATCAAAACATACATGTTATCGTGTCACCTGTCGTAACGCGTAAGCAGAGTGCGATCATAGAGTCTAGTGCATGTTTCAAAGTGTGCGTTATTCTCTAAATGGGGGCATAGCCCCCATAACGCTCACTTCGTTCGACAGCACCCCATTCTATAGAAAGATCGCAGCGGCTTTTAATGTCATGTGTCATGGGGATGATGACGTACAGCGCTGAATGCGGTGCGGGCCTCTGTACACACTGTGCGGGCATAAGTGCGGGCATCAAATATATTGCATACAATGCGAACATAGCGAAATATATCCCATAGTTGCACTGTGCATTCGGACATGCTTTTTTTTTCATGTTCATCTTCTTCTTTACGTTGCATATTTTCCATAACCAATTGAGTAGGGGGCTTTGATGGTTGTGGCTTCGCGGGCATGGGCTTTGCGTAAACCACGCCATCCTTCTCGTACACTTGACCCAACTCCAGGTCCAACATGTCAAACTCCTCGTCTGCCAGAGGCTCGCGTTTGTTTGTAAAATGATGAAACATCTGATTATGGTTAATGAACTGCGTCGCCTTTAAATATACATCATGCAAGCAATAGCAACTTTAGCGCATGAATCTCGCCTCAGTTCTCATCCGGCATTCGTTCGTCTTATAGGAGCAATCGATCGCATGGATATGGTCACGGCTGGGCGCTGCTTCGTCTCTCTTGCTACTAGCAGTCGGTTTCGTACATTCACCGATCACATGCGTAACTCGCTCACGCTTGAACAGAAAAAAGAGATCTTCGATAACCTTGTCCAGCAAATCACGCTCGTGTTAGAGTGCATGGATCTGGAGACGCGTGAGATCGCCTTGGCAATGGTCGGTGCCATGAGACACGTGTTTAACCCGGTCACCGCCATTGAAGGCGATTAGCATTTTATTGTTATATTAATGTAAAAGAAAGATGCACATCGATACGGTTATCGACAACATCAAACATAAAAATGAAGATTACATCCAAGAGCTCTTGCGTGACGACGAAACGATGAACCGCGTTTTTGCCAAGGACCCTGCGACGGGTCGGCAACTTTTCGACATGGCAATGCATCGCATGCGTCCTATCGATGCCCAGCGGATGCGCGCTTTTGCAATGACGCACCAGCGGCAGTTTTTGCCCGAGATCTCCAAGAGAGCGAATTTGGCGCCTATCGGGAAGCCAATGTTTCCACCTCCTTCGATGTATAAGCCGTTTGTGCCGGCGTCGTCGTCTCGCGTGGTCGCACAAGTGTCTCCCGTGGTCGCACAAGTGTATCCCGTGGTCGCACAAGTGTCGCCTGCCTCAAAACAAATTACGCCGAAAGAGGTTGCAAAACCGAAGAAGCTTCGGGCCAAGCGAGGAGCACCGTGCGGTGAGGGTAGGGAGCGGAATCCGAAGACGAACCGTTGTCGCAAGTCGAGGCCGAAAAAGCCGTGTAAGGAAGGCCAGGTCCGCAATCCCAAGACGGGGCGATGTAAAAAGATGAGGGATGCTTAGGTGGCATCAATATTTCATTTTCATTTCCTTTCAGTTTCTATGACAGAACCGAGGCCGAAGGAGCTACTTTGGGGGTTATGGGGGGCGAGGTACATTTGCACCGAAGCATCCCCCATGCCGAAGGCGCTACTTTGGGGGTTATGGGGGGCGAGGTACATTTGCACCGAAGCATCCCCCATCCACTTAGTGCGTATTCTTCATCAGATCCCATACCGTGTAGCTATACGTGTCGTTATTGAAGACGTTCTCATCGATCACGTAAGGGCGTTCACAGGTCTTCCATAGTGCAAACGGATACGATATCTGGTCTTGGTAAGAGTGCTCCAAATTCTGGATCCACCATTCGTCGAACAGCTTGTTCACATATCCAATATTCCGTTTTGCCATGATGGTGTTTTCGAACAAACCTATGTCGTCGTTAAAGCCCGCCGCGATGTACGCATCGTATTGGTCTGGCAAGTCCTGAGTATGGTATTTTGCCATCGTCACCGATTCATCGAGCTCGTCTTTGATATTTTCCCGTTTAGAATGCTTGAAGCTGATCAAGTCGTTGGTCTTTAGATGGGCAAGCATTTTGTCGATGAAGCCTTCGCGCAAGAAAATGGAGCCGTCGATCCAGATATAATAGTCATAGTGGTTCAAGATTTCGATGTTGTGAGTCTGGGCCTTGTAATATTTGGCCGACATCATATTCATAGTGCGGTCATCACGGATGTTGGGATAGTCGTTTTTGTATTGTTTCCATTCTGGGCGATCGTTTTGGAGATGATAGGGGGTCGTGATAATCTTCCACTTGCCGAACTCGTCTTTGATATGCACGTTGTCGGTAAAACAATACCAGTCTACTTTATCGGCGTTGTGCACATGTTGGGCTTTGAGGTTGTCGTAGTTGCCGTAGATGGCCGTCACGATGGCGACACGCGGGCTCCATGTAGCGGGTGTGGCATTTTTATAGGTCTCACGAGTCGCGTGGAAAGAATGGTACAAAGCAATCGCTACGATGACGACGACGGCGCAAGCGATGATGAAGATCTGTCGCGCATCCATGTGTTTGTTACTAGAGGCCTTATTATTATCAGACCATATATTTTTTGGACACAAAAACGATTTAAACCATTATTAGTGGTATAGTATATATCATGCCCATCCATTTCGTCGCGTGCGTGTTTCAGTATCAAAATCGGCTGTGCATCGGGGCGCGAGGCGGGCTCATCGCGTCTCTGAAATATGACATGGCCTTTTTCCGCACGCTTACCGCGGGTCACATGGTGGTTATGGGGCGCAAGACGTGGGACAGCCTCCCGGAGGCGCATCGTCCTCTAAAAGATCGCGTGAACATCGTGCTGACCCGGAGGGGTGACGGCGAGAGTTCCAAGGCGAGCTTCATGAATTTCGACACCTTTCGAGCGCAATATCGGCGGAACGCGAATGAAGTGGCGCAGCCGCCTGTTTACGTCATCGGCGGGGGCGAAGTGTTCGCGCTGTTTATGGCCCATGCCGATATGCGACCCGAACATATTTATCTGACCGAGGCGGCATTCGAACCCGGAACCCCGGGGGCAAAGAGGCTCGTAGAGGCATTCGCGGCAAAAGAAGTGAGCGTGATGCCCCACTTTGACGCGTCGTATCGGCTCAAACATTATAGCGACAAGATCGTGGATGAAGAAGAGCGCTGTCAGTATCGCATTATGCAATATACACGAGAGCCGGCTGGGCAAACCGAGGCGCCATACTTGAATCTGTTGGGGTTGATTATGGCGACCGGCAAGGAGAGGCCGGATCGCACGGGCGTCGGGACGATCGGACTCTTTGGCTCGCAGCTCCGGTTTGATATCTCCGAGAGCGTTCCGCTGTTGACGACGAAGCGCGTGCCCTGGAAGTCGTGCATTGAGGAGCTGTTGTGGTTTTTGCGCGGGGACACCGACGCGAAGGTGCTGCAAGGCAAGAAGGTCAAGATCTGGGACGGGAACACGTCGCGCGAGTTTCTGGATGCACGGGGCCTGACGAACTACAATGCCGGGATCTTGGGTCCTGGCTACGGCTGGGCGATTCGTCACTTTGGGGCGCAGTATCATCCCCTCTTTGCGGACAAGGCCAAGCTCACGGAGTCGGACGAGCGTGCGATCGGCGGCGTGGATCAACTCGAGTATGTCATCGACCAGCTGCAGACGGACCCTTTCAGCCGCCGCATCATGATGTGCTATTGGAACCCGCCGGACTTCGAGAAGATCGCTCTCCTACCCTGCCACTTTTCGTGTCAGTTTTATGTCGAAGAACAGGGTGGTGACCGGTTCCTGAGTTGCCATTTCACCATGCGCTCGACGGACACGTTCCTGGGGCTGAGCTGGAATCTGTTGAGCTATGCGACGCTGACGTATATCATCGCGGCGCGCGTGGGCATGAAACCCAAGGACCTTGTGTACACGGGCGGAGACGTGCACATCTATAAAAATCATGTCGACCAGGTGAAAGAGCAGCTGGCGCGGGAGATGCGGCCGTTCCCCAAGCTGGTGCTCGAGCCGTCGGTGGCGACGAAGGCGTGGAAGGACATCAGCGTCGATGACTTTGATGTTGTGGGGTATTTCCCGCATGCGCCGATCTCGGCGCCGATGGCGGTCTAATTTAGACGAACTTGAAGTGGGCGCGTCTGCCGTTGGCGGTCACGTTGAAGCCGCCGCGGATGCTTTTGCGAATTTTGAAGCCGCCTTCCCCCTCTCTTGAGCTACTTGTGGATACAGTATCACTCAAAATATCAATAGCTCTTTTTAAAATGTCTTTGTTAATATTTGTTGGTAATTCAATGTCAATAGGTTTTAAAGGTGTGCCTCCTGAATCACTAATGTCTTTATAAAAAGTGTCATTCACTTGTGTTAAGAGGTCATTAAGCCAAGATTTTAGAGAGGGGTCTATATTTTCTAAGCAGTCCGGATCTGGGGCTAGGCTGTTTTTTTTATTGACAGAAATGTTAAAGCTGGTGCTATCTACAGGTTTGCCTTTGTATGTTAGTGCAATTGTCACACGCATAGTATCCGTAGACGTCGTTGCCTTTCCATAAATCAAACCGTTGTTTGTAGTCGTGTTTCCCAAGTGCAAACCATCTGGCAAAGTGGAACGCAGGTTGAACTGAAAATTATTGGGATTTGCGTTGGGTATTAAGATTGGTTTTATTTCAGCATATTCACCAAGTACTAAGTCATTAATATTATAATCCAACAGGTAATAGCTAACAAAGTTTTCTTTGTAGGTTGCTGTAGGAATCACCTTGAAATTTAACGGCCACATTGCCTCTACGACATCTTGTTTGATAACTTCTTTGTAAACTTTGTCTTTTATAGTTGCGCTTAATATTGTATTTATATCATATTGGTCTGAATCATTATATGGAATACGAACCCAATCATCTGACACTGATGTTGAATTTGGCATGGATTTAAAAAAGGCCAGTACTTTCTCAAACATAAGGTCTGGCATGAGTAATTTCACGATATCAGATGGGGGGTATGTTGCTACTTTTTCAAGGTTGATTTCTCCTGTTTGTTTGAAAGGAAGCAATTGAGACACCCAAAGAGACATACCAGCAGAATCTGCTGTAAATATTTGCTGGACACCGTTTGAAAATACAAAATACTTCGATCTTTTATCAAATCGGGCTTTCATAGTAGTGGTAGTATCCGCATCTGTCCATTTGGATGCAAAATAATTGATGAGCGCTTGATTATCTTTCTCTGAGGTATCTTTTTTTTTACCAAAGCATGCATCGAAACGTTCATTAATAAAGTCTGTTTTCAATTGCTTCATCAAATTGGTATCATTCAAAGCTTTCAAAAAAGGATCTTTAGTGTCGTCTGCACTTGCGGAGTTGCTTTTAAATTTTGATCCGGTTGTGACTCCGGTCAAACTACTAGTTTGCATATAGTCAAACATTTGAAAATCTCTAGATTCGTTTCTAGAAAAAGATGTTGTTTTTGGTCCGATGTTGCTAACCATGTAATCGTAAAACAAGCGCGAGTTTTGCAAGGATTTTGCAGGTTTGATTGTTAAGGATCCATCTATGAATGCTGTGCATTTCTGATCAAAGTCTATAAATTTGTCATCGACAAGTCCACTTGACGAATAAGCTTTTTTATCTACAAAGAAATCCGGGTAGAATTTTCCTAACACTTTCAGTTTAGCACCGAGTTTGTCATCATCAATATTATTACTCCAATTGGGTCCTTTCACATCGTAGAAAGCTTTTTGGAAATACGGTTTTATTTGCTCACGATTTTTGATATACTCGGGACATTTTAGTACTTCGCCTGCTTTAGAGAAACCGTAGTTGATATCTTCAATGCCTTTGCGATCGATATCATATTTTTGCGCGTCTGAGTCTAAGATTGTTTTTGTATCCCATAATTGGATGTAGTCAAGTGGGCTTTTTGCAAATATAGCGGCTTTTCTAGATGTAAATTCGGGTGTCATTGCATTGTTAGGTAAAAGAGTTAGCAAAAAAGCTTTATCGTCATCACCAAAAACCCCCCCTCTCATCCGTCGACGCCGCACAGTCGCACCGCCTTTCTTCCTAGACGCAACGGGCTTCTTTTTATTCACAACTGCCTTCTTAGGCATACTTTATTAATCTATAGAAAGAGATTTTTTGGTTTAAAGCACTAGTGTTCTTTCCCTCAAAAAATTGAATCCCTGGCTCCGGCCATAATTTCTCCCCATTAAATCAGAGTAGAAAAACCATGTCTGGTAAACGATGTACCTCTGTCGACTGTAAACAGAAAGTCGCGCTCGTCGGTCACTGCAATCACTGCGGGAGCGACTATTGCCTCAAACACAGGCTTCCCGAAGATCACCTCTGTGCGCAGATGGAGGCTGTGAAAAAATCCGCGTTTGATGCGAATGCGAGCAAGCTCATGTCGGAGCGCACGGTGGAGAGGAAGGTGGTGCAGGTCTAAGAAATGGGGGATGGGGTGCTCCAGCACCCCACCCCCCATAACCCCCAGCGTAGGGCCTTCGGCATGGGGATGTTACCCTAGGCTCACGTAGTGAGCCTAGCATGGCAACCCCCATAACGCTCACTGCGTTCGACAGCACCCCCAGAGTAGAGCCTTCGGCGTGGGGGGATGCGTCGGTGCAAATGCACCTCGCCCCCCATAACCCCCAGCGTAGGGCCTTCGGCCTCATTTTTCCACGTTTTGCATCGCAATGTTAGCGTTTGAATCTTTAAATGCATAAACCATTTAAAGACGGCACGAAAATAATATACCAAGTAAGTGTAAAGTAGTCGTGTTCACATCGCCATGGAACCTTTGGCAAATATACGCAATTACGTACTTTCTAAAGCTGTGTACCCTATATTTCGTAGTCTGACGGCTGGTGGTGCAGCCGTGACGGACCGGCAACACGTCCTGGACCCTCTCAGCGTTATCGTCACCTTGGCGATCAATTCTTTTAAACCCGTGGGGACCAAGCTGTCGGTGTCGGACTGCAGGATCCTGCTCCACGACGTGTCGATGCTCCAAGGAACCGTGAGGACCCTCAGCGGCGATACGAAAACCAATGTCAAGATCCTGCATTTTCCCATCATCCACGCCTGCCGCCAGTTTGCCAAATGCTGGACGGACGACGAGGGGGTCGTGTTTTTGTTTCAGAGGGCGCGTGCCGGGTTGGCGAATCTGTGGCACACTTATAACGAGGACCGAGACACCAAAGCGTGCATTAATACCTATATGAATATCGTGGCGTCGACGTTGCAGAATGGGCGCAAATCCATCGATATGCTGGACATGCTCGTGCGACTGGATGTGACGGACATGGCGGTGACATTACCAACCGAAGAGCCGGCGGTGGCCCCGAGCGATATCGTGGACGTGCGCAAGAACATATATGATAAGCTGCATAAAGTATGGGATGCGAATAAGCTAACGATCACTATATCTCTGGTGAAAGAACTCGACACATGTCCTGCACCGAATCGGCAGCATTTGTTTGATGCGACGGACTCGTTTATGTGTGTGATCCATCTGCGGTGCAAGCAAATTATCGACTCGATCTATGAGCAGAATGACAAACCATGGTAATGGGGGACTGTTGGGGCTTTGCCCCAACCCCCCATAGCCCCCATTCATCGTGGATGCCTCGCCTCCACCCCATAGCGCTCACATTCCGCTTCGACAGCGCCCCCATTTAGGGGCAAGCCCCTAAAACCCCGCCCTCAAAGCCTAGTGGAGAAAAAGCTGCTGGGACGCGAGCCATCATCGCCCAGGCTCCCGCTCCTCAAAACGCTTCGTCGATGCATCCGACGTGTTTCAATCTCTCGATCAGTGTCGCAAATCGAGATGATGTTCTTTTGAACTCTGTCGTTTTTCGCTTGATGGTATTGAAGAACCGATTGTACCGTCGATTGTTTTCTAGGAGTTCTATGTGATGTGTCATGCTGCAATAACAGAGGAACATCAAGAACACGTCGCATTTCGTAGCGTTACTCATACCCGGGATCTCCATGTCTTTTACCACTTGCCTGGAGATAGCCGTGAACACGTCGCCGTTAGCTTCATCGGTGCCGCTAGAGATGCTGCTCAACATCTCGTGAAAGACTTGGTAGTCGTGTTCTTGGATGAATGTCGTTGGTAATATGTGCATTGTGCTGATTCCTTGAAGGCCGCTGGATTCCGTTGTGGGGGTTTCAAATTTTTCCAAGTGCGCTATAAATTACGACTACATTGTGTACAAAAACGCGAAGCACAGGGACAAAATAAAGTATACTATATGTTAAGGATGACCTAGATTGTCAACCTTGGTGTAAAGCTAACCATAAAACAGCTTTCTGGGGGCTCACTCTTTTTTCTTCGTTATCTCTTTGTATAGATCACTGTCTTTGGCGTCATGGATCAGGCTGATGAGGACTTGTTTCATGCGGGGAATCTGCTGGTATTCTTGCCCTACGTACACGCCTGTTAGAAAAAACAGCAGCTGTCTCACCATTTATTTGAGAGGAGCTTTTTCTGACAACTGATTGTGCCTTTGACAAAAAATTGATTTCACTTGATGGTAATTTTGCCAAGAGAGAACCATGCAATTACAGGTTAGTATTTCTAAGATCGTAGATGAGGTCATTGGCGAGTTGGTGCCTATCGGGACGTTTAAACCGTCGGATTTCACCCGCCAAGACTTCGACATCAACACGGAGGCGCAAGACGCGCAGCTAGACCAGACGCTGTCGCATCAACCCCGAGAGTGCAATGAAGAATCGCAGACAGTCGTGGCTGTGGGAAATTGCCAATACCAGTGTACGCGAGTGGTGGGCGCCAAGACCCTTCAGTTTGGGCGCAACGACGAAAACGATTTCGTCCCTCTGGAAAAGACGTTCCCGCGCTTTGCGATGCGCGTGTGTCTGTATACTGAGACAGATGCTGCAGGCACCATTGCCGATGCTGCGGGAAACGTGAAATATCAGGTGAAAGTCAAGGCGGCCGGGTATGGGTCAGACGGGAACGGAGGGATGGTGATGAAGCTCACCGACAAGGCCACGCCGTTGAACGGGGGCAGCGACTTCTCGACGTCGAACCCGGTGTACATGTTCACTGGGATGGCGCCAGGGAAGGGCGACGATATTCGCAGCCGTCATCGCAGCATCGTCAGCATCAAAGGCGACGTCTATTCGATGCAGTACCCGCATCCTCGGCGCGCCTACGCGAATGTCATTGACGCGGCGTCGCCGGTTGCGGGATACCAATGCGGTGATATCTATGTGCGCATTCAGGTGGTTTAAGATCAGACCGGAACATTGAAACATGGAGAAGCGCAGCGCCAGCACGCTTTTTCCATTTAAACATTGCCCTCACATCATATGTAATGTTTGAGATTCTTCCCAATTTGTACTTGAGCACATGGAATCAGGTCAGAGTCGCCACAGACGATTTTGATTTCTTCCAGGTGAATTGCACAAAGGATTTGCCAATGGTGAGAAGCAACGGGATGCGGATAGATATCGACGATGATCCGGGAGAAGCTCAGCAGTTGCTATGTGATCTTGCCGATGTTGTGCAGAGAATCGACGAAGAGCTTGCGAAACCGGGGCGCAAAGTCGTTGTTCATTGTCTAGCGGCGGTCTCGCGAAGTCCTAGCGTCATGTGTGCATACCTCATGTGGAAATACAGGATGCCATTGACGGATGCGATTGCACATGTCCGCCGCATACGGCGCGAGGCTTTCATGTTCTCCATGAACTTCAAAGACGCATTGGAGATGTTTGAGCTATCGTGTAGCTCTTCGCGCTAGCTGTCGCGTAGCTCTTCGCAGAATCCATCACAGTCAATAAGATAATCTGTTATAATTATAAATACAAAAAGGAGACCATGTCGAAATCGTCCTCTCCATCCTCGCCTAAAGTAACCTTTTCTTTATGGTATTCGCCTACGGCTACCTCTCCCGAGCGAAACCATCACCGCTTTGACAGCAAAGTGACGCCTACTTTGATTGCAAATGCTCTTGCCTACGTGCGCCAAGGGCGCCCTACTCATTGGTGGTTGGTGAACAACGTGACCGGTGAGAAAATAGTCGGCGTAGAAGCAGTCCGTGAATTTATGGAGAGGGAGTCTGCGAAGATGCCCAAGTCGTCGCCTAAATCCAGGTCTTCACCGGCCGCCGTCGTCGACTCGCCGGCCAACAACGACGATCCCAAGAAGCCCAAAGACTGCGTTGGCGCCGAGGACATGGTGTCTTTGGAGACCATCACCGATAAAGAGACCGCCGTCATCTTGGACAAAAAGTGCTACGATGGACGCGGTATTTACTCGAACATCAAGCACGGGGATCGCCGGGTTCCGCATAGCCGTCGAGTTCTCAGCGACGAAGAAGTGAAGATGATCACGGAACTGATCAAAAATGCGCCTTTCGAAATGGAGTACAGTGTCGCCAGCATCGCGATGGGGTGGAGCAAGAGTATCTCTCCGGCTCTGGTTGCGGTGTTTGAAACGAAGTCGGCGGGGCCAACTTTGAAACTGGTGTTTGCCGAGGGTGCGCATACGAGCAAGAGCTACGTCTACGAGTTCGAATCAGGGAAGATTGACGGGAAGCGCATTCCCGATGATGACTTTGACGTCTATGCGGCGGATTTTAAGATGACCATTCCACGTGAGGAAAAGGTGCGCATGGGGGAGCTGCGAAATACGTATCCGGGTCCGAAGAATATTGCGGAGGAGATCAATCGCCGGCGCTTGGCTATGCCTATCTCAGCCGTCAAGTTGACTGTGAAAGGCAAGGGCAGCAATATCATCGTGGATGAGAAGGAGAAGCTGACGGCAGCTGAAAAAGAGAGCGCGCCGTTCATTCGCGTTCAAGAGTAGTAGGTCAAGCAAGTTGTTTTTCTGTGAAGTAGATTGCAAGAATCACATATCGGACGAAGGTTATCGATATTGGTAGGACCGCCTTTGGATTGGGCGACGACATGACCACAATGAAACTTGAAAGTGCTAATCATAGCCGTTTTGCAGCATCCACATTTTCCACGTGCAGCATTGACCCCCATATATTTCTGCCAGACCATGATACGTAGGTTCCATGGGATTTTCTTCTTGGTTTTTGAGAATTGGCTTCTTGTTTGTTGCTGCGATTTCTTCAAAGCAAGGGCGATTGTCATTGCAGTGTATTCATCGAGTTCAAATACAAAGTCGTGTTCGTTTAGCTCGTCGAGTGTGGGTGGGCGAGGGAGGCATATCGGTGGCGGTACGGGGTATGGCTCGGGAGGCGCCACAGCTTTTGAGCAATTGTTTTGAGTGCTAGTAATTTCTGTCTCTGCATTATGTTTTCTACACGACATTCGTTTAATGTGTCTGCAGCGTGCAGGACGACTTGCAAAATACTTATTACAATGTGGGCATCGAAACGGATCAACGCCATTGCATACAGAAACATGAATGGCTAAACCTGTGTGATTTTGAAAACAAGCTTTGCATCTTTCGCATTCAAATTGAGTCTTTGGCTGTTTAGGTATAAATGGGTATTCAAGAGGCGGCTCTGCAGTTTCAACTTTAGTAGTGGCGATTTTGTTTTGCAAATCAACAACCAACTGATGAAGTTCATTAATCGTTGGATTTTTCTGTATAGATTGCTTTGGTTGTTCTTTGCATTTGAACTTGCGATTTATATGATGTTCATAATGACTTTTCTTGTTTGTCTGGTAATGACAATTGTCGCATTCATAAAGAACTTTATCTCGAGGCATGATGTTGGTTTTTAAAACAGTAAAAGTGCTTTGTCTTTAAGTCCTTATAGATATTCCGGGCAATAAGGGCAACTTTGGTTTTTAGAACTTTACAGTGATTTTGAGTTTCTCAGTAACTTTCCAGTAAAACAATTCAGTTTTTAGATTTTTGTGCTTTTTCCATTTTCCTCTCTCCCGCAAAGAAATGTTGCCCTAAAGACTAATCGGGCGATATGCGTTTAAACTATATAAAAAGAAACCTCCACATTAATTATAAATGCCTAGAGATCGTGTTGAATATATTTGTAAAAGATGTGATTATAAGACCAATAGAAAGAGTCATTACGAGGTTCATATTAATCGAAAGTTTCCTTGTAAAGAGAAGACGAATGTTGGTTATCATAATTCAAACGCTATGAATGAAGCTAGTAAGTACGTGAACGTCAATGTTGATAGTCACTGTACGTACGCGAATGTCAATGCTGACACCATACCGAATATGGTAAAGGAAAATTTCAAATGTGATAAATGCAGCATGAACTATGATAACATTACCAGTCTTAGAATTCATGCAAGCAAGTGTTCTGGATGTCTTCCTCTACAATGTCCCAAGTGTAAAAAGATGTTCTCTACAAGACAGGGGAAATCAGCTCATGTTCAAAACGTAGTCTGCAAAGAGACTGCTATAGCAGTCTTCCCAGCACAGCAAGTGTCACAACCAGCGTCTAACGCTACCCCTCCGCAAACCGTCCAAAACATCACCGCTCAGAACAGCACCATCCAAACTGTCAACAACACCAACTCTAACAACAATACCACCAATAACAACACCATCAACATCTATGGCCTTGGCAAGGAAGATGTATCCTACATGCTCACCTCCAAGAAACTCCCTCGTTTCGTGAACCAGATCCTCGATAAACAGAAAGATGGCGTCTGCGACCTCATCTATATGAAGCACTTTCACCCAGACCACCCCGAGAACCACAACGTCAAAAAGATGCTCAAGAAAGACCCCGTCATGCACTTCTTTGATGGCCAGACGTGGCAACGACGCGAGGCCATGGTCGTCGCGAGACAAGTTCTCAAGGGCGCGATGATGAACCTGACGGAGATGCTGGACTCGCTGCCTGAGTACAACCGCCGCATTCCCAAGGATAAGACCGACGAATTCATGAAGACCGTGGGAGAACCGCTGGAGCTCGATGTAACCGGCGACGAGTACGATTACGAATACACGCAGTCGGATGAGGAAAAACAACGGCTTGCGGAGCAGATCTCGCGCTACATCAACGACTTCATCTACGAGCACTCGAAGAAGGTTCATAAGGACTGCGTTGAGGCTACCTAGGTAGCCAGGACTATCGCGCTAATCTGGCAAATACGATTTCAACACTGGCGGCTTCTCAGGCCACGAAATGCTACCACCACCTTCCTGACTATGGTTTCGTTTCAGTTTGATTTGATACGTTGAGGCCCATGAATCGACGACCTCTAAGGGAAACAACCACCCTGCTTTATGAGGGTCTGGTATGCCTAACATATAAACCCAATTCCACATAGCCGCCTCGTTATGAATCAAAAAGAAATGGCAATCTAGATCATATAGCTTCTTGAAGAAATGGTTCCACGAGTCCTTCTTATAACACGCCGTGTGAATAGGTCTGATCTTCTGAACATCATAATCTGGCAAAGACAGCATAAACGTTTCCAGTGCCATGTCCATTTTACCAGCCAGTTTGGTTTTCGCAGCTTCTAACCCAAGTCTTATTACAAGAGATTTGGAAACTGCACCCATTTCCATATACCATGTTTGACCATAACATAGCAGATTTCTCATGGCGAGATCTGCGTCGTTTCCGTCGCATTGAACGTAACTTTCATCACTGAACTCGAACTCATTGAGAGACGGATACCTCTTGTGCATGCACAGAATCATCGCTTGCATCATAAGTCGCGTTCCATCTTTCCTTTCCATGTTCTTATTGAGATTGCAGTATCTAAAATAATTGACCATGTTCAATGTCGCCTTCCCTTTTTTCTTATTGATTTGGAATTGTACACACGGATGCTTACCTTCGGGTCCCAAATACCAAATATCATCTACTTTTCTTACGTAATAGCTCTCTTGAGCACTATCTCCATGAATGGTAAGTATATAACTCATTCTACTTACATAAATAAACACATTTATTGCGTCCAAAAATTTGACGCCGCAACTTAAAAACAAATCTCCTCCAAAGTTAGACCCACTCTCCCGAAAATAATGCAAGCCATCTCTCGCGTCCCTGAAGCTATCCTTACCGAAACTCGTAATCGATTCGTCATCTTCCCCATCCAATACAATACGGTATGGGCCTTTTACAAGAAGGCCGTCGCCTCTTTCTGGACTGCCGAGGAACTGGACCTGTCCAAGGACGCCGTCGACTGGGAGCAACTGAGCGAGAACGAGCAGACCTTCGTCAAGCATATCCTGGCGTTCTTCGCCGGCAGCGACGGCATCGTCAACGAGAACCTTTCCGCGCGATTCCTCAACGAGGTCGCCGCGCCCGAGGCCAAGGCTTTCTACGGCTTTCAAATCGCCATGGAGACCATCCACTCGGAGACCTACTCACTACTGATCGACACCTACATCAAAGACGGGCAAGAGAAAGAGCGCCTGTTCAACGCCATCAATACCATTCCCTGCGTCAAGCGCAAGGCCGACTGGGCGCTCAAGTGGATCACGAACCAGGACGACGACTTCGCGACGCGGCTCGTCGCCTTCGCCTGCGTCGAGGGGATCTTCTTCTCAGGGGCCTTCTGCGCGATCTATTGGCTCAAGGAACGTGGCGTCATGCCAGGGCTATGCTTCTCAAACGAGCTCATCTCGCGAGACGAAGGCCTCCACACCGAGTTTGCGGTGCTCCTCTATTCGACGCTCAACGGCAAGTTGTCGAGGGACCAACTGTTCGACATCGTGCGTGAGGCGGTCGATATCGAAAAAGAATTCATCCTGGAGTCGATCCCTTGTCGTATGCTGGGCATGAACTCGGACTTGATGTCGACGTACATCGAGTTTGTGGCGGACCGGTTGCTGATCCAGCTCGGCTCAGAGCCGCTGTGGAATGCGCGCAATCCGTTCGACTTCATGGACCGCATCGGGATGGAGAACAAGACCAATTTCTTTGAGGCGCGCGTCAGCGAGTACGCGAAGGCGAACGTGGGCGGTGAAGACGGCGGGACCAGCCGCAAGTTCGAGTTGGATGAGGACTTCTAAATGGGGGATGTGGCCCTTGGCTCACTACGTGAGCCAAGCATGGCCCCCCATAACCCCCAGTTATTCAGGTTTGCTTTAAGACTTTTCTCCAATGTTTGGGGGGCAATAAGTTGTTTTTCTCGTGAAATAATGACGATTTATTGAACTCGAAGGATTGATACCTCAATGTTTTGATAGCTCACTCCTGTGCTACATCCGGTAGCATAGTACGATATCGCAGACCCTGCGGACACAGTCAAGATTGTATTCAATGCGACAGTTGTTATAGTATATGCAGAAGGTTCACCAACCTGATTGCTTAGAAGTAGTGTCCCTACACTCCCAGGTACCACAGAATAGTACATATACATGTTCACATTAGCACTGACGCCTCCCCACAATTGGCCAGTTGCACATATGAAATACGTTCCTGCATAATTAAACACGATTTGTGAATTGGTCGTCTGGCCCGTGATCGTCGCGTTCGTGAACGCTCCGTTCGTGTAATTGGCCATTGACAGCGGGAAGTAGAACGAGGAGGTGGAGTTGTTATAAAGTGATGATGATGCCACGCTCGCAAACATCGGCATCAACGTGCTCATCGTCGTTTCTATATTTAGAGGCCTGTACTCAAACGGCGTCACCATCGTGCCTTTTTCGAGTTGCAGCCCCGTCATGTAAACAGAGTTATAAGGGCCTGCCAGGAAGCTCGAAGAGCTCGTGCCAAACGTCTGCACGTTCGATCCCGCGTAGTAGACGCCGTTGTTCCACACGCTGCTCGCATTTCCAGAGGCGAGAGCGACATTTGATATGCTCACTCCTGTCCCCGCGCCCAGACAGAGAGACACCGTAAGCGCATTCGTCGCGTCGTTGGCGTAAGTCCCGAGCGTATCTCCAGGGACGGTGACGGCGATCTTTTGCCACGCCGCCGAAGGGATGCTCGGAGTCGTATACACAAGGGACCGAGGAATGAGATAAGGGGTGAAGGTCGTCGAGTTAGCATTGTTGATATAGAGCTGATAGATCTGGGCCTGCGTCAGCACGGTGTTGTAGATTCGGAAGTCGTCGAGATATCCTTGATAAGCCCAATTGCCTGCCTGCGAACCGATACGCAATTGATTAATTGCAGCATTCGTATTTGCAACGATTGTACCGCTGGTAGGCAAGGTTGTGTTGATTGAGGCTTGGACACCATTCACATACATAATGTGCGTTTGAGCTGTCAAACTGATTGTCAGCGCTACATGTGTCCATGTATTTATTTGTATTGCTGTAGTTGATCCCGCACCTGTTCCATAGGAAGATGTTGCAGATGATCCAGCTACACCTATAGATAAATCTGTAAATAGTTGTCCAAGGTTATTAATGCCAAGATCATATCCCCACACTCCATTCGCTCCAAAACAGAAAGGCATGTTGTAGCTCGCCGTGATATTTTGTGCATAGAGCCACATTGAACACGTAAAAGGCAAACTGGGTGCAGATGTTGAGAAGTTGAGACTAGTCGTCGCTGTTGCACCTCCAGTATTGGCACTAAAGTTCATGGCGCTCGACCCCACTTTATACGTGCTCGACGAAAGCGCCAGCGTGCCCGTCACAACCGGCCCTGTCATGCCGCCCATGATGTCTGCGGCCGAGCCGTTTTCGAACGGGATCCACGTCACCAGACCTGCTGTGTTCGCCGAGTTGAGCGCCAACGTATATTGCTGCGCCGTCGCCGAGTTGTTTTTGATCCAGGTGCTCAACGTCGCGCTCTGAGCATTCGTCGTTCCCCACCCGAGGTCCACAAGGGCCTGTCCCTGGATCGGCTGTTGGTAGAGGACGTAGCCGTTATTCTGTCCAGCGTAATACAAGTTCGCGGCGTTGGCGGCGCTGAGCGCACGGTTGTAGACGCGCAGGTCGTCCACGTAACCGGAGAAAGGCCGATTGTTAGTGGTCGTGCTATCACCGACGCGGAAAGTCTGACCCGACGCACCTGCACTTACACTTGTTGTTGTGCTAATCAAGACGCCATTGACGTACAAAGACATGGATGTCGAAGGTACGAACACAACAGCAACGTGGTACCACGTATTGATATTCACTACCGTGCCAGTAGATGCATTCCCACCTGGATTCGAGTAAGTGTACAGAGAGGCTTGTGTGGTACTGATGTAATATGACATAAGTTGTAGGTATTCGCTCGACCCAGGGGAAGAACCTCCAAATTCCCATATCACCGACCATTGACTCGACAGCGGCATTTTTGTGAAATACACCCAGGCACTGACGCTGGTCGTTTGGGCGATGTTGTACGAGGCGATCTGGGCATAATTGGCAGCACGTGTTGAAGTCGCTAGGACATTGCCCTCGTTTGCCAGGTACAATGCTTGAGACCCGATGATGCCGCCGACGTATTGCATGGTGCCATTGGGAGTCAGCGTGTTGGCGGCTTGAGAATCTGTGAGAGAGCCCTCGAACGGATAATACGACACGAGGCCCGTCGTCGATGGGGCCTGGGGAATGGCGAGCGAGTTCGGGATGGGAAGCGCGGGGGTATTCGCTGCGAGGAGCCCGATTTCCGCGGCGGTGAGGACGCGGTTGTAGATGCGGAAGTCGTCGATAATACCACTATATGCCCTGGTTGAGTCCGGTTGCCACCCTCCAAATCGAAATTTGTTTGTGACACCAGCATAGCCTATGATACCGGATGAAATTGAAGCAGAACCCACAAGAACACCATTAATATATAAAGAATTGGTACCGGCAGCTGTGGGGGTTGCAGACATTGTGCACGTCACCAAAGACCACGTATTTGCAGCAACGTAAGAAGCGGCGTTCCTATAACATATCTGGGCATTCGCTGCTTGATTTCCAGATATACACGCGTCAACGTATACACCATTAACACATAAAGCTATATCGTACCCCCACGAAGACGTGTTTCCAAAGCATAAAATGCTCAAATCTGTGCTGTTTCCGACAGATGCAGGGTTAATCCAAACCGAACATGAAAACGGTGATGGCAATGAAGTCAATGTGTAATCTATACATGTATTCACAATGCCTGCAGCCGGATTTGCTGACAGATTCAACGCTGTGCTCCCCACCTTCCCTGTCGTAAATGCCGGCGTCCCCGTCCACGTCGGGGCCGTCAACGCACCCAGCACATCCTGCACCGACCCGCCCTCGAAAGGAATGTAGGCCATGAGCCCTGTGTTCAAGGTCGATGTTATGGCCATTGGAATCGTAGAGCCGTTGTAGTTGTAGAGGGCGGTCACGTCCTGGAGAGAGAGGGCGCGGTTGTATATGCGGAAGTCGTCGACGTAACCGGAAAAGGGGCCGACGTCAGATGTTTTAGCACAATCCCCCAATACCAAACTATTCGTGGTAATCGAACTCGGAACGCTCGTCGTGAAACTCCCTTGATTCACACCATTCATATAAAAGGTTACAGATGTGCTCGGAATATAGGTCACGACTGCATGATACCAGGTTTTAGAAGTAATGTTGATTAAGGTTGTATTGTTGACGCGAGACCAGTTTGCACTTATTTGGGATGTCGTGGCCGTGGAATTGCCGGAAACCAGGCCCAGGGCTCCTAGAGAGCTGCTCCCAAAGCTCCATACGACACTGTCGCACGAAGGTCCGAAGGTGTTGGCATAAAACCAACACGATATTGTCAATGGGGTCGTTTGAGTGTACGAGTAGGTCATTGTGTTGGATGCTTTTGTGGCGGCAGCAGAATTTGCCTCGTTTGCCAAATACAGCATGTTCGTCCCGATCTTGCCCGCTACATATTGTGGCGTCCCTAGGACCGTCGGTCCCACCAGACCACCCAACGTATCCACGGCGTTCGAGCCGTCAAAGGTGACAAGCGTTGTCAGGCCTAGCGTCGGGTCTGGGGCCACTGATGGCGAGAGCGCTACGGCTTTGCTGGAGATGTTGCCGATGGCCAGCTGGTCTGCGGCTGAGAGGGCGATTTGCTTCGCCGCGAGAATGCTTGAGGCCGTGCCGGACGCCAGCTGGAAGCGATCGACGCTCTGTACGATATTTGACGTCGATGCGGCGATGTTCCCCGTCTGGACATTGGAGCCAAGGCGCAACGTGTCGAGGCGAAAGTCGCCGTTGATGACGCGATTACGGAACATGGTGCCGGTCCCGGACGCGACGGTCCCGCTGACGTTGGCGTTGCCGAGCACGTCGAGCGGGAATTGGGGGTTGGAGTTGGCGACGCCTACATAGGGATTCGACGTAAGGAACATCGCATTCGAGGTGAGACCCACGCCTAAGGCTGTCGCCATAAGTTGTTTACATTTGAGGGATATATTTTGAGGAAAGAGCATGTTTTTTCTCCTATCATTCTAAACATGGCGGCCAATCTACTGCCATTTTACGTAAGTAATTTGGGCGTAGGTATCAGCAACAACGTGGCCGGCCCGCTACAAGTCTTTGGCCAAGGCTCGGCGTCGGGTACAACAGGGCTCATCGTGGCCTCGAACGCCTTTGTCGGCGTCGGCAAGAGCAACCCCGCATTTGCGCTCGATGTGACCGGAGACCTGAATTTTACCGGGACCTTTCGCTCGAATGGAGTGCCATATATAGGGTCGCAGTGGACGACGACCGGGATCAGCAACTTGTATTATTCGAATGCGTCGGGACCCGGCTTCGTCGGCATCGGCAAGACCAATCCTGGCTTCGCCCTCGACGTGCTCGGGGACCTGAATTTCACCGGGACCTTTCGGTCTAACGGGGTGCCCTACGTGGGATCCCAGTTTGCGACGAACGCGGTGTCTAACATTACTTTGGGGACGGGGTCGAACCTGGGCATCGGGCTATCGAACCCGACGGGGCCGCTGATGGTCATGGGTCAAGGCGCGAGTTCGGCGGCAGTAGGGTTGTTCGTGGGGTCCAACGCGCTCGTCGGTGTCGGGAAAAGCAACCCCGGCTTCGCCCTCGACGTGCTCGGGGACCTGAACTTCACAGGGACCTTTCGCTCCAACGGTGTGCCGTATATCGGGTCGCAGTGGACGACGGTCGGAGTCAGCAACTTGTATTATTCGAACGTAAATGGGGGCGGCTTCGTCGGCATCGGCAAGAGCAACCCCGCGTACGCATTGGACGTCATCGGCGACCTGAATTTCACAGGGGCGCTGCGGTCCAACGGCATGAACCTCAATATAGGGCCGATGTCGTCGATTCCGCTGGCGCTCACCTACGTCGAGCTGCTCAACAATAACAATACACTCGCCATGACGTCCACGAATCACACGTATACTACCACGAGCTTCATGAGCCCGAGCGTCCCGTCGAGCGCTATCGTTGCCTACAGCGGAAGCGGATGGGTCACCGGCGCAGGCCTCTTTGTGGTCACGGTGACTCTCAACGGCACCAGTCGCAGCGTCGAGGTCTTCAATCCGGGAACGACGCACATGCCGACGCCGAATTGCCACTTTGTCGTCCAGCTCGCCGCTGCGACCTCATATACGATCACGCTCACGTTTTCTAACAACGCCCTCACCGACGCGAACGATTATCACAATTTGAATGTGACCATGTTTCCCAACAGCGCTCAAGGGTCTTTGAATCTGACGAGCTGTTATGCTCTATGGTACTCGACCAGCAACGTCCCGGCCGGTAACTACGTCGGCACGACGGCTTACGGTGGCACGACGGCCCAGAACGCGGCAGGCAACGGCGCTGCACCCTTCTCCACATCAACGGGTCTCTTCACCTGTCAGTATACGGGCGTGTACCAGTGTAACTTCACGACCAACACGTATCTGCCTCAGGATACGGTGCAGATTTGGCGCAACGGGGCCCTCATCGCACCTGGGTATCAGGCCTATGGTAACTTGAACAACAGCATCAGCGTGAGTGCGTCGGTGTTCTGTAATTCAGGAGACACGCTCGGGTTCTATGTGAGCAGCGGCACGATTCAAGGGACCGCCTACGGCACTCAAGGGTGCTCCATCGCTCTCGTCGGCAGCGCCGGGAACATCACGACGCCATTCACGACGTCCTCGCTGTCTAACATATCTCTCCCAGCGGGGTCGAATCTGGGT
>Ga0136642_1000401_pt1 | contig 24180 bp, 16 predicted proteins | sample LowCatLa1302831Y_FD_115313 | JGI IMG/M metagenome (GOLD analysis project Ga0136642, IMG submission 115313) | Freshwater microbial communities from Lower Cathedral Lake, Yosemite National Park, California, USA - 13028-31Y | ecosystem: Environmental > Aquatic > Freshwater > Lake ... | reverse complement strand
GGCTTTCGAAGCCTTCCTGCAGGGCGTCGAGTTCAAGCGCCCTCAGGTCACGGTCTATTCCAACACCACGGGTGGCACCCTCGCCGAGCCAGCCGATCTTCGTGCCGCGCTGGTCAAGCAGGTCGTCTCCTCGGTCCTCTGGGAGGATGATTGTAAGGCCGCTGCTTCTACGGGTATTGCCCAGTTCTATGAATGTGGCCCCGGTGGCGTGCTGGCGGGTATGATGAAGCGCTCGGCCCCCGAGGCTCCCGTGGCCTCCCTGCACGAGTTCGCCGATATTCCGGCCTAATCCCCGCCTAGCGGGGGCTAACGCTGGACAAGCGTCCCGTCCGCAGTCCTATTAAGCCTTTCACCTCTTTACCGTGTCCTTAGATCACATCCGCAATTTCTGCATCATCGCGCACGTCGACCACGGCAAGACGACGCTTTCCGACCGCTTGCTCGAGCACACGAAGACCATCGAGAAGCGCCAGATGAAGGAGCAGCTCCTCGACGCGATGGACCTCGAGCGCGAAAAGGGCATCACGATCAAGTGCCACCCGGTGACGATGAACTTTACCGCACCGGACGGTAAGCAGTATATTCTCAATCTCATCGACACCCCGGGTCACGTGGACTTCGCCTACGAAGTCTCCCGTTCCCTCGCCGCCTGCGAAGGCGCGGTCCTCCTGATCGACGCGTCCCAGGGCGTGGAAGCCCAGACGGTCGCCAACGCCACCCTCGCGATGAATCAGGGCCTCGAAATCGTACCAGTCATCAATAAGGTCGATCTCCCCAGCGCCCGCCCAGAAGAAGCCCGCCGTCAGGTCGAAGATATTTTGACGATTCCTGCCCAGGATGCAGTGCTGGCCTCCGGTAAATCCGGCATCGGCATCGACGAAATCTTCGCCGCGATCATCAAGCGCGTCCCGCCGCCCCGCTGGGCTGATTATCCTCAACACCGCGCGCTAGTTTTTGACTCTCTCTTCGACTCCTACAAGGGCGTCATCAGTTACGTCCGCGTCTTCTCGGGTACTTTCAAGGCCGGTCAGACGATCGAGCTGATGTACAACGGCGTCCGCTCTGTCATTAAGGAGGTCGGCATCTTCGCGCCGAAGATGAAGCCTCAAGACGAACTCGGTCCCGGCTGCGTCGGCTACATCGTCATCAATATCCGCGAAGTCGCTGACGTGAAGGTCGGTGACACCATCACGCTCGCCAATGACCCGGCCAAGGAGCCCGTCCCGGGTTTTAAGGAAGTCCGCCCGATGGTCTTCAGTGGCATCTACCCGCTCGATACGGCCGATTATGAAAAGCTGAAGACCTCGTTGTCCAAGCTCGCGATCAATGACTCTTCGTTGACTTACACGGCGGAGAGCTCGACCGCGCTGGGCTTTGGTTTCCGCTGTGGCTTCCTCGGTCTGCTGCACATGGAAATCGTCCAGGAACGCCTCCGCCGCGAGTACGACCTCGACATCCTTTCGACCTACCCGTCCGTCGTTTATAAGGTCTACACCACCGACGGCGTGGAGCACATCCTCGACAATCCCGTAGCCATGCCGGACCCGTCCGCCATCGAGCACATTGAGGAGCCGACGATCCGTGCCCACATCCATATCCCGGGCACGTCGATCGGTGACATGCTCACGCTCGTCCAAGAAAAGCGCGGTATCTGCGAACGCACCGAGACCATCGACGGCGACCGCGTCGTGCTCGTCTGCCTCCTCCCGCTCAACGAGATCCTCGTCGATTTCAATGACCGCATGAAGTCCATCACCCGCGGTTACGGTTCGATGGATTACGAGTTGGGCGAATACGTCACGTCGGACCTTGTGAAGATGGACATCCGCGTCAACGAAGAGCCGGTCGATGCCTTCTCCTCGATTGTCCATGCTTCCAAGGCTGAAGGCCGTGGCCGTAATCTTTGCGAGCGGCTCAAGGAGCTTCTCCCTCGTCAGCTCTTCAAAATTGCCATCCAGGCTGCCGTCGGCTCCAAGGTTATCGCCCGCGAGACCATCGGTTCGGTCGGCAAGGACGTGACCGCGAAGTGCTATGGCGGCGACATCTCCCGTAAGCGCAAGCTGCTCGATAAGCAAAAGGAGGGCAAGAAGCGCATGAAGCAGATCGGCAAGGTCGACATCCCGCAGGAAGCTTTCATCAAGATTCTCAAGAACGAAGGCTAAGCCCTAATTCGGGCTTTCCCTCGGCGGGGTGGGCGCTAACTTCAGAGCGTCCCCGCTATGTCTTTCTATCAACGCCGCAAACTCCGCAAAATCGGGAACGCCTTGGTCGAGGCTTCGGAGAAGGTGCATCTTTATCGCGGCGACGTCTTGGCATCGACCGCCCTCAATGAGCAATTAGAGCTGGCTGAGCAGGTGCGCCTGGCCGGTCGGAATCGCCAGATGGAACTCACGCAAGTCGAGGTGCTCCTCAATCGCTTGCACGAGGTGCTCGTCCGCAACGGCGGGAAGATTTATCCGGTCACCGCCACCACCGATTACACCGAGATGGTGGTCATGGCCGCGATTGTCGCTGGCTCGATTCGTAGTTTCTTCCTGCAGCCTTTCAAGATCCCGACAAACTCCATGTGGCCGACTTATAACGGGATGACCGCTGAAGTCCGTTCCCCGGAAGGCGAGGAACCGGGTTTGCCGGTAAGGGTTTTCAAGAAACTAACGCAGTGGACCTCCACGGTCGTCATTCCCGCGGAATCCTCAGGTGAAATTGCTTTGCCGATTGGCATGTCACGCGGTGAGCGCGGCCGGGTCGAATACATGCTCCGACCGCGTTCGCGCGTCGAGGATAGCGGTCTATTCGGCACGGGCATCTGGAAGGGCCCCGCGGACCGTTATGAGATCCAGGTCGGCGCCGCGATCCAGTCGATTGTTGTGCCGGCGGACTTTAGTTTTGAAACGGTTTTACTTCGCACCTTCTTCCCCGAAGAAGCCAAGCTCCCCTTGCCTCGCCAAGACCATGATCGCTGGCAGGTGGTTTTTGCCAGTGCCGAGCGCGAGGGCCGCATTAAGAGTGGTCCGTTCGGTCCCGTCATAGTCGTGCCCCGTAAGGCAGTTGCGGGGAAGACGCTTTTCAACTTCGATATTCTCACGGGCGATATGCTCTTCGTGGACCGGATGTCCTATAATTTCGTGGACCCATCGCGCGGCGATACCTTCGTCTTCCGCACGAATAACATCCGCGGCTTAGATGATCAATACGGGCAGCCTTCGCAGAACTATTTCGTCAAACGCCTCGCCGGTGTCCCCGGGCAGAAGCTCCGCGTAGGTGAGAAGGGCGAGCTTTTCGTCGACGGCAAAGTCGTGACCTCGCCAGAGCCGATGGTTCTCAATAGTCAGCGAGCGATGGACAAGGGTTATTACGGCTACCTTCCTGAGGCCGGCGGTGATCGTTATGCGATTCCCTTGCAGCAGGATTACACCGTGACGGCCGGGCATTACTTCGCGATGGGCGATAATTCTTCGAATAGCTACGACTCGCGCGGCTGGGGTGAAGTGCCCGCCCAGGACGTCGTCGGTAAGCCGCTCTTCATCCTGCATCCTTTCACGAAGCACTGGGGTCCGGCGAAGTGATGGGCGGACGCTGTCTGCCCAGGGGCCATGTGGGCTCGTGGGCAAGGTGACAAGGGGTTTGGCTCAACAGCCTTGCCAGCTTGTCCCTGTGTCACCATGCCCCCTGTATAGCAATGGCCTGGACCCTCTATCGCCACTACAAAGGAAACCATTACCTCAGGCTCGGGGTAGCCGCACATTCCGAGGACCTCTCACCGCAGGTGGTCTATCGCTGCCTGTATGATAATCCCGAGGCGCGGACGTGGGTCCGCCCGCAACCCATGTTCGAGGGTGTGATCGAGGATGGACGCCCGCGTTTCATATCCGTTGGCCGTCTGCGTCTCGTGCAACCTGAAGACCTGCGCACGGTTTTAGCGTTCGGTTATGACGCGTGGAAGCATGGGAAGACCTTTGACCAATACTGCTCCGATAAGGATCAGGATCCGAACCACCTCCGCGGCACGCGGTACTTGCTCGAGGATGCTTCCGGCCAGCCCGTGTCCGCCCTGAATGTCCGGCGTTTCCGCGAAAGCCTCATCGGCTTCGCTTCCGTGGCGACCTCCCCGGAGCAGCGTGGCAAGGGATACGGTTCGCTGCTGCTGCGCGCCGTCATGGAGCTGCATCGCTTCGCCCAGCTCGATACGCGTTTCCTGCTTTTCTCTGAGATTAAGCCGGCCATCTACGAACGCCATGGCTTCCGGGTGCTACCGGCGGAGCACCAGCGCTTCCCGAAGTCGCAGGCCATGGCCACCGGGGATGCGCCGCTCTCCGCGGTCGAAGCGGAATTCCTGAAAGCCTATTTTTAAGTATGGGGTCAGACCGCTTCTGACGGATATCGCTCAGAAGCGGTCTGACCCCATACAAATTTGCCGCCTAATTTAGCGGAAGGACTTCTGGCGCCAGGCGGCGTCGGCTTCGCGGTCGGTCCGGAATTCGATGACGCGTACGCCTTTGCCGCGGATCTCGAGTAGGCGACGTAGGTCGTTCCAACCGTCGGCGAGGTCATGACGCACCTTGTGCGCAGCACAGAGTTTGCCGAGATCGGTCGCCTGGGGCGTGCCCCAGAGTTGTTCGAAGCGGGCGCTCTTCGCGACGGCGAGGTGGTTGAAGATGCCGCCGCCTTGGTTGTTGATTACGAGCACGGTGAGGTCGCCGCGATGGCCGTAGGCAGCGAGCAGTGCGTTGCTGTCGTGCAGGAAGGTCAGGTCGCCGCAGAGGAGCACGGTGCGCTTGCCGTCGAGCGACGTGCCGAGCGCGGTCGAGACGGTCCCGTCGATGCCGTTGGCGCCGCGGTTGGTGAGGATCTCGGGGCCCGGGCCGGGCGGATGGTAGAACCACTCGAGGTCGCGGATCGGCATGCTGCTGCCGACGAAGAGGCGATCATCTGGGCCAAGGGCTTCATCGAGCAGCGAGACGACGCGGCCTTCGAAGGGCCAGTCGACGTTCACGATGCGCGTCAGTTTCTTGGCGGCGGCTTTCTGGGCCGTCTGCCAGGCCTTGGCGTAAGCGGAGGCTTTCGACGAAACCTTGTCGCCCGAGGGCACGAGCTGTCCATCGAGGCGGCTCCAGCGTGAATGGGTCGGGTCGGTGTTCTCGCCGGCGCGGCCAATCTGGATGACGGTGATGTCGCCTTCCTTCAGCCAAGCGCGGAGCACCTTGCTGGTCGGGAGCGGGCCGATAAATACCGCGGCCTGTGGACGCAACGTGCGCGCCGACTCAGCACCGCGTAGGATGAGGTCGTAGCCAGAGACGAGCGAAGCATCTCCGGCAAGGTCGCCGCGAAGTGTGCCCGCCCCGTCCGCAAGAATCGGCCAACCGGTCAGCAGGGAAAGTTCGCGCAGAGCCGCGGCGCTTTCGTCGCGGTCCTCGAAGGCGTGCGGCCCGACCACGATGACGCCTCGATCGGTCTTTGGGCGAAGGCTGGCGACCGTGGCGGGAGTGAGGGTCGGGCGGACAATGCCGCACGGCGGGACGGCCGTAAACGTCTCGAGATCCAGGCCCTTGGGCGCCTTGAAGCCCTTTTCAGCGTCGGAGGGCGCCAGAGGGTCGCGGAAGGGCAGATTGAGGTGCGTGGGCCCAGCGAGAGGGCCTTGCGCGCGCTGCCAGGCGTCGACCAGCAGCTGCCGCCAGTGGCGGAGCAGGGTGAGGTCGGTCGAAGGCACCGCGGCTTCGGCAGACCAGACAGGATACGCGCCGTAGATTCCGTTCTGGGTGATCGTCTGGCCGGAGTGGCACTCGCGCAGCTCGGGCGGGCGGTCCGCGGTCAGGACGAGCAACGGCGTGGCCGAAAGTCGGGCTTCGACGACGGCGGGCAGGTAATTGGCGGCGGCGGTGCCAGAGGTGCAGAGCAGGGCGGCGGGGCGACCCGTGGCCTTGGCGAGCCCGAGGGCGATGAAGGCGGCCGAACGTTCGTCGAGGGCGACGGTGATGTGCAGTCCGGCGCTTTCGGCGAAGGCGTGGGCGAGCGGGGTTGAGCGCGAGCCAGGTGAAATCACGACGTGCGTCAGGCCCAGTCGGCGGAGGGTGCGTACGCCCACATCGGCCCAAAGGGCGTTCGTGTTCAGGTGCTTCGTCGCGCGGGCCATGGGAACAGGCAACCCGCCCAAGGCGGGGCTGTCCAGCGTGGGCTTGGTTTTGGGTTTAAGCCCAGCCGATTAGCCCTATCTTTTCCCTTCAAATGGAGATGTTCCTGCACTTCCTGCCCCTGATCATCGCCTTGGCCATCCCGGCGTTCCTGATTCACGCGATTTTCTGGAGCATGTCTTTCACGATCGATGCAACCCATGTGCAGGTCCGCTTTTACGGCCATGTGGCGCGTAAGGTTGCGCTCAGCGACATCGAGTGGGCCGCCCATGATTGGGTTTTCTGGAACGAGCATTGGACCAATACCCTAGACCCCAAGCGCCTCTTGCTCCTTCGCCGTCGCACCGGTGCTTTCAAAAATTTCTTGATCAGCCCGACCTCACCACAGGAATTTCTCCAAGAGCTCGCCGCCCGCGGCGTCACAATTCGCTGACTTTTTATGCATAAACTTTTCGCCCTTATTTTCGCTGCGACGGCCGCCCTAGCGGCGGACGCGCCGCCGTTCTTCGCGATGGATACCGCAGCGAAGCTCCCGCCGGCAGATTGTGCGCAAGTGCTCGCCGACCTTGGCTACGCGGGATTGGGCGGTACGCCGTCGTCGGCTAAGGATTATGCCGCGGCCTTGGGCGCCCAGAAGCTCGTGCTCTTTAACGGCTACCACGTCACGAATTTTTCTTATGCGCAGACGGCCATGTCGGCGGATCTTAAGAAGGCCGTCGATGACTTGGCTGCGGCGGGTGGCTCGGTGCTTTGGCTGGGCATCAACAAGGTCGACTTCCCGATGGGCATCAAATTGCCCCCAGAATACGGAGATACGATTGTGGTACCCCAGCTCCGCCAACTGTTGGCCTACGCAAAGCCCAAGGGCGTGAAGATTTCGCTCTACCCGCACACGGGTTTCTGGGCCGAGCAGTTTGAAGTCTGCGTGCGCGTCGCGGAGAAGGTCGACGACAAGGCCCTCGGGGTGACGTTCAATCTCTGTCACTGGCTGAAAGTCGAAGGCTCCGAGCGTGACCCGTTGCCGTTGATCAAGGAGGCGCTGCCTCGTCTAAACTTTATGACGATCAACGGCGCTGATACGGGCGACACGCAGAAACTCGGTTGGGATAAACTTATTCAACCGCTGGGCCGCGGTTCGTATGATGTCGCCTCGCTGGTCACGAAAGCCCGTCGCGCGGGTTATCGCGGCCCGTTCGGCTTCCAGGGTTTCGGCATCAAGATGGATTCCAAGGAACTCCTCAAGGAGACCATGGAGGGCTGGAAGAAGATGGTGAAATAAGGGATAGGGGCAGGGGTTGGGGTAGTTACGTTGCATGGCCGAACCAAAGCCAATACGGATTGAGATAGGGAGCTTCAGACAGTCCTAGTCTGGAAGCCTACCCTTACCCCTGCCCCGACCCCTCTAAATAAGAAACCCCGGTGGCCCGGGGTTTCGTCAGCAGCCTGAGTTCAGGCTTACTTGTGATCCTTGGCGTGCTCGGCGAGCGGGCTGTAACCGAAGTCCTTCTTCAGGTCGCGCCAGGAAGCGTGGACGTGGTTCGCGCCGTTCTGGAAGTTGGCGAACTCGAGGAGGAAGGTCGGGCCTTGGATACTGTAGTAGTGGGCCTGGCCGGCTTCGGTGCCGCCGTTGTAGCCGAAGAAAAGCTGGTCTTCCGGCATCTTGCTGATGGCGGCCATTTCATTGATGGCGAAGTCCGAGCGAGCGCGGCCGACGTATTCAGCGATGATCTTGCCAGCCAGTTTCTTCTGGTCAGCGGTCAGTTCGGAGAAGGCGACACCCTTATGCTTGATGATGCCGTCAGCCTTCGGTTTGTTGCCAGTGATGACGTCCTGCGGGGTTTTTCCCGGGATGAAGCCAGTCTTGCGCTGTTCCTCGGTGAGGGACTTGGCGAGTTCACGGCCGAGGGAATCTTCCTGATCGAGGAGTTCGAAGCCGACGAGGCCGGGCATCGTGTCACCGACGTGCGTGGTGTCAGACTTCACCTGGCCAGGATTGGTACCGAGGAAGGAGGGCGTGGAGCCGACGAGGACGCCGTCGACGATGGTGAAGTTCTGCGAGCAGTGGTGGCCTTCCCAGCGGAAGCCCCAGGTGCCATGCGCGTCAGGCTTACCGAAGATCGACACGAAGTAGTTTTCAGCATCGCGCTTGTTAGCACCTTTACCTTCTTCGATGAGGAAGAGGAGGTATTCGAGGGCCATGACGGATTCGACCTTCATGTGGCCGCGCTGGCTCAGGGAGACGGAGAGGAGGGCCTGGGCGAAGTGGCGCTGGCCGGGATTCATTTCCTTAATCGGCAAGCCGAGGCGCACGGCCGGGACGAAGATCCAGTGGGTGCGTTCGGCACCGTCGAATTCAAAGGTGGCCTTGGCTTTTTGCTCGGCCGTCAGGGAGCCGAGGAAGGCATTGGCAGACTTGGCCATTTCTTCGCCGGCACCGTGGCCGAAGGCGGAGGGTACGGCGAGTGCGAGGAGGCACAGCGCGCTGAGGAGTCGGGTGAGGGAACGCATGGGGGTATGGGTATGGACAGGGGTGTAAGGGAAGGGTTCCCCGAGTGCCAGAAAGGAATGGCGGTCGGGGCGGCGCCCCGAGGGGCCACGTGGGCACGAGTATCGAGTATAGGGGCGATATAATAACGCCGGAACGAGAGCAAAGGGGTGGCTGCTGCCTGCCCTTCCCCGATACTCGATACTCATGCCAACTTTACCCTGCAGAAGGAGCGTTTACGCTCCTTCTGCCTCGCTCAACTTCTGCGCGGCCAACTCCCACTGGGCCGAGGCGGCCTGGAGGGCGTTGATCGTATCGCGGAGGCGGGCGTTCAATTGGGGGAGGTTCACGCCGCCGGTGTAAGTGGCCGGGTCGGCAAGTTCAGCGGTGATCTGCGCCTGCTTGGCTTCCAGTTCCGAGACCTGCTGTTCACACTTCGTGACATCGGCTTTCAGTTTCCGGATATCGGCAGCGGAGGGCTTGGCGGGGGCCTTGGGCTTTTCGGCCTTAGGGGATTCATCCTGCTTCGGTCGAGCATCGGTGAAGCCAGCGGTGAGGGCGGCGCGCTCGTTGCCAGACTTGGATTTTTCGAGGTAGTAGGCGTAGTCGCCGGAATACGGCGTCAGGCGTCCGGAATGCACGTGCAATACGGTCTTGGCGATTTCGCGGATGAAGTGCACGTCGTGGCTGACGAAGAAGAGCGTGCCTTCGTAGTTCTTCAGGGCGGCAATCAACGCATCAATCGACATGATATCGAGGTGCGTGGTCGGCTCATCCATCAGCAGGAAGTTCGGCGGATTGATCATCAACTTCACCAGCGCGAGGCGTGATTTCTCACCCCCCGAGAGCACGGAGACTTTCTTATTTACGTCGTCCTTCCGGAAAAGAAACGTTCCAAGCATCCCGCGGGCTTGCTGTTCGGTCAGGCCATTTTCCGTGGTGCGGAGTTCCATGACGTTCTCAAGGACCGTCAACTTGGGGTTGAGGTTGTCGACGCGGTTCTGTGCAAAGTAGCCAGTGATGACATTGCCGCCTTCTTCGCGGACGCCGCCGTTGATCGGGATGACGCCGGCGAGAATCTTGAGGAGGGTTGATTTACCGGCTCCGTTCGGGCCAACCAGCACCGTGCGCTGACCGCGTTCGCACTCAAAATTAAGGTCTTTATAGACGACATGCTCGCCGTACGACTGCTGGACGTGTTCAAGCTTCATGACCTTGAGGCCAGAGCGCGGCGGCTGCGGGAAGCGGAACTGAATCTTCTTTAAATCGTCTTCGGGCTCGTCGATGGCGACCTCTTCTAAGCGGGCGATTTGTTTCTCTTTGGATTTTGCGCGGGAAGCCATGGAGGCCTTGGCGCCGAAGCGGTCGACGAAGGTCTGGAGGTGGGCGATTTCGCGCTGCTGGTTCTTGAACATCGCCTGTTGGCGATCCTTGCGGGCCACCCGTTCGAGAATGAAGTCATCGTAGTTGCCGTTGTAGCAGTGCAGACGTTGGCCGCGCAGTTCGATGGTGCCGGTGCAGAGCGCATTCAGGAAGGCACGATCGTGCGAGATGACGACGAGGCCTCCGGGGTAGCGCGTCAGGTAATCCTGGAACCAGAGTAGGGCTTCTAAGTCGAGGTGATTGGTCGGTTCGTCGAGCAACAGGAGTGTCGGTTCGCTGACGAGCAGGCGGGCGAGGTGCGCGCGCATGACCCAGCCGCCGGAGAAGGTCTTGGCCAGTTTGTCGGCATCGCCTTCGCGGAAGCCGAGTCCAGCGAGAATTTTCTTGGCGCGGGGTTCGAGGGTGTAGTCGATATCCCAATCGTCATCGTTCTCGGGCTCGAGCTTGCCGCCGCTGGTGGCGATTTGCAGGATGGTCTCATCACCGGCCGGGGCGCTTTCCTGAGGGAGGAAGCCGAAGTTTGCGCCGCGTTCCCACTCGATCAGCCCTTCGTCTGGGTTGTCCTTGCCGAGGATGATGTTGAAAAGGGTCGATTTGCCCGCGCCGTTGGCACCGACGAGCCCGAGCCGGTCCGTCCGGGCAATATTCAGCGAGACCTCCGCGAACAAGGTGCGGGGTCCGTAGGACTTGGAAATATTGGCAATCGTCAGCATCGAATGGGCGATAAAGGGGCCTACGAGGGCGAGGTCAAGGGTCGCTTGGGCGACCTCTTGGCCTCGCCCTCGAGGGGACACGTGGGCACGAGTAACGAGTAACGGGGAAGGGTTAGGCTGTCTTGGGTAGGGCTGACCAGCCTTGGTCAGCCACGGTTGAGCGAGGGGCGCTCAACCCTACCTAAGGCTGCATGATGAGCTATTTCCCCGTGTCCCCGTGCCCCCGTGCCAGCTTGCCCCCTCGTTTACGACCACTTGAGCTTACTGCGGAGGACGTCGAAATGGGTGAGCGATTTCGGACGCAGGAGGGCGAGCTGGACCTTGGCGGTACGGATGACGATGGGGAGTCGGCCTTGTGCCTCGAGGGTCTCGCGACCATCGACCGAGAGGCCGAGTAGCGCGCTGTCTTCACTCCGGATCTGGAGTTCGGTCTCGCCATCGAAAATCACGGAACGATTCGAGAGCGTGTGGGCGCAGATGGGCGTGAGGGCGATCACGGAGGCCGCCGGGTCGACGAGCGGGCCGCCCGCGGCCAGGCTGTAGGCCGAGGTGCCGGTGGGCGTGGCGAGAATCAGGCCGTCGGCTCGGTATTCATTGACTCGCGCACCGTCGGCCAGGACCGAGAATCGCCCCATGCGGAAAACGTCCCGCGTCTTGATGACGAGGTCATTCAGCGCGAGGGCGAAACTGCCGTCAGCAAAACGGATTTCCAAGAGGGCGCGTTTTTCGACGCGGAAATCTCCCGAGAGAATGGATTGAATCGAGGCGCTGACGTCTTCGCTGGGATAGGCCGCGAGAAATCCAAGTTTGCCGCGATTGATGCCAAAGAGGGGCACGCCTTCGAGGGCGGCCGCTTCAGCCACGCCGAGGAAGGTGCCGTCGCCACCGACCACGCCACAAGCATCCGCACCCTTGAGGGTTTCGCGGCTGACGGGCCAGCCGTCCGCGACGGTGAGGGTCACGCCAGCTTTCTGGGCGGCTTCCTGCACCGCGTGCACGATATCATCCACCCCGGGCTTGGTGCGGTTGACGACGAGCGTGAGGCGGCGGATAGCCATGAATGACGACTAGGCGGCCTTCAGGGAAGGGCAAGGACAAGCCGGGGCATCCGACCTCGAAAAGCCTTATTTCGTGGCCTTTTCAGGCTTCGGCGTGACGAAAGCCATCCGATAGGCGAGGCTGACCTCGAAACGCTTACCGCCGAGGGCGATGACGTCGACGGTCTGGGCGAGGCCGGTGATCTCCAGGGTCCACTGGCCTTCGGGGAGGTGCTTCTTGGCTTCTTCGAAATCGTTTTTGATCTGATCGAGCAGCTCGTTGCGGTAGTCATGAGGATTGGTCAACACGTACTCCGGATTACCGACCACCTGCTTCTCGTCGTCGTTCTTCGCCTTCACGAGATCAGCCGCCTTGGTGCGGAGGATCTCGACGCCCTTGAGGCCTTTGTCGGCTTCGGTATGGAGTTCCCAGCGCGCATTGGCCGCGTAGGTCACGTCGCCCTTATCGGCGTCATCGTCCCCGAAGAGTTTGCTGCCGTTGCCTGCGCGGGAGGCGTAGGTTTTTGCTTCGGCGTGGGCGAACTCGGCCGAGATTTCGCGGAGTTCCCAGCCGGGCTGATCCTTGAAGCGTTTCTCGAGTTCGGCGCGGATTCCCTCGATGCGAGCGTCCACCGCGGCACGGTCCTTGCCCTTGATCGTGACCGCAACTGGCAGAGCGAGATGATCGGCGTCGACCTGCATGCGCACGTGGTGCTTCGGGGTGTTGCCGTAGTTCTTGCCGACGCGCGGTGCGGTGTCGCTTTGGGCGTTGGCAGAAATCGTCGCGAGGGCGAGGAGGAGCAAGGCGAGAAGGCGCATGGGAGAGAGTGAGGTCAGGATGGACGATGCAGCAGGAATGATAAAGAAAGATAGGGCAGGGTTTAATTGGGATGGGTAGGGGCGCGACTGCGTCGCGTCCGTTCGCTGCGGTACGATCAACCTCCGGGCAGTCTGGTTCGGCCTTCGGTATCCGTCCAGCCACGGACGCGACGCAGTCGCGCCCCTACCTCTCTCAAGCAACACTACCCAAGGCCTCGGCGACTTTGGAGACGTCGGTGCCGCCGCCCATCGCGGCATCGGGCTTGCCGCCACCTTTGCCGCCCAACTTGCCACAGGCGTCGGTGACGATCTTGCCAGCGGCCTTGCCCGCCTTGACGGCGTCCGGACCGCAGTTGGCCACGAGGGAGACCTTGTCGCCGAAGACGGCGGCGAGGACGACGACGGCGGACGGACCGACCTTGCCGGCTACTTTGGCACCAAGGTCACGCAGATCATTCGGTGTTTCGGCGCTGACTTGGGCGATGACGTACTTCAAGCCAGCACGGTCGCTGGCCTTGGCGGCGAGGGCGTCGGCGACCTGGGAGGATTCCTTATCGCGGAAGACTTTAAGTTTCTTCTCGAGCGCGGAGCTTTGCTCCATGATCTGCTCGAGGCGCTTGGCGAGATCCGCGACCGGCGTATTGGTCGAGGAGGCGAGCGTCTTCAGTAACTCGGCTTCAGACTTCGCCCTTTCATAAGAGGCGAGCCCCGCGACGGCTTCGATGCGGCGGACCCCCGCGGCGATGGCGTTTTCGCCGACGATGCGGAAGAGGCCGATTTCGCCCGTATGGCGGACGTGCGTGCCGGCGCAGAGTTCCATTGACCAGCCGTTGAGGGAGGCAGTCTTACCGCCGACCTGCACGACGCGTACGGAGTCGCCGTACTTATCGCCGAAGAACTGCATAATATCCGGGCGGCCTTTGACGGAGGCGTAGGCGACTTCGCTCCACGTCACGGCTTCATTGGCGAGGATGCGTTCATTCACCACGCGTTCGATGTCGGCGAGCTGGCCAGGGGTGAGCGCCGCGCCATTGAAGTCGAAGGTGAGTTTGGAAGGATCGACGGCGGAGCCTTTCTGCGAGGCTTCCTTGGACACGACTTCATGCAGGGCCCAATGGAGGATGTGGGTGACCGTGTGGTGGCGCTGGATGGCGTCGCGGCGGGCTTGATTGACGGCGATCTCAATCGTCGCGCCGGTTTCCGGAGCGTCTTCACCATCGAGGAAATGCAGCCAGGTCTGGCCGGACTTCTGGGTGTCGGTGACATTCCATTGGCGGCCGCCGAGCGTAATCATCGCCGTGTCGCCGACCTGGCCACCCATCTCGGCGTAGCAGGGGGATTGATCGAGGATGACGGCGGAGCGTTCCTTAATCTTGGCGATTTGCGCGACCTTGGCTTTGACCTGGAGGGTGTCGTAGCCAACGAACGCCGTCGGGTGTTCGGAGCCGATATCGGAAAGGGTGATGATTTCTTTCTTTTGGGCGGCGCGAGCCCGGGCACGCTGTTCTTCCATCAATTTTTCAAAGCCGGCGCTATCGACCGTCAGGCCACGTTCGCGGGCCATCAACTGTGTGAGGTCGAGCGGGAAGCCCTGCTCGTCATAGAGGCGGAAGGCGATGGCGCCGGAGATGGCGCCGCCTGCCTTCAGCTTATTCGCTTCGTCCTCGAAGAGCGCGATGCCCTTATCGAGGGTGCGGTTAAAGGATTCCTCTTCGTTGCGAATCACGTCGGCCACCACCGAGCGGCGGGTGCGGATCTCGGGGAAGACATCGCCCATCGTCTCGGCGAGTACGCCGACGAGTTGGTGGAAGAAGCCGTTCTTCAGGCCGAGCGTGCGGCCATAGCGCACGGCGCGGCGCAGAATGCGACGGAGGACGTAGTTGCGGTCCGAATTGCCAGGCTGGATGCCGTCGGCGATGGCGAACGAGAGTGTGCGGATGTGGTCGGCGATGACGCGGAAGGCCACGTCATCTTTCTCCTGGGCCGTATCGCCGGTGGAGCCAGCGACGGGCAGGGTGGAGCCGTATTTCTTACCGGACAGTTCCTCGAGGCGACGGAAAATTGGTGCGAAGACGTCGCTTTCGTAATTGGAGATGATGCCGGAGAAGTCCTTGAAGTCCTTCGTGCACTGCATGATGCCCGCGACGCGTTCGAAGCCCATGCCGGTGTCGACGTGGCGGGCCGGGAGCGGCGAGAAGGTGCCGTCGGGGTTGGCGTTGAACTGGATGAAGACGAGGTTCCAGATTTCCATGCAGCGGGCGTCGCTACCGTTGACGAGCGTGCCCTTGGTGTCGCCTTCGGGCGTGAGGTCGACGTGGAGTTCGGTGCACGGGCCGCAGGGGCCGGTCTCGCCCATCATCCAGAAATTATCTTTCTTATTACCGTTCACGATGTGGACGGCGGGATCGAGGCCGGCAGCGGTGAACTTCTCGGCCCAGACATCCCAGGCTTCTTGGTCAAACTCGGAGGGGTCGCCCTTAGCTTTGTCGGGGCGGTAGACCGTGGCGTACAAGCGGTGCTTGGGGAACTTCCAGACTTCGGTGATCAGCTCCCAAGCGTAATCGATGGCCTCGCGCTTGAAGTAATCGCCAAAGGACCAGTTGCCCAGCATCTCGAAGAACGTGTGGTGATAGGTGTCTAGGCCGACATCCTCGAGGTCGTTATGCTTCCCGCCGGCCCGGATGCACTTCTGGGTGTCGGCGGCGCGGCCAGGGGTATAGGGGCACTTCGTCTGACCGAGAAAAATGGGCACGAACTGGTTCATGCCGGCGTTCGTGAAGAGCAGATTCGGGGAGTCCGGCATCAGGCTCGATGACTGCACGATCGAGTGCTGCTTCGATTTGAAGAAATCGAGGAAGGATTGGCGGACTTGGGCGGAGGTCATGGACGGTAAAGGGAAGGGGTCTTTTTAAGCCCCGGTTGGGGCAAAAGGGAAGGGAAATGAAGGGTGGAAGCGGTTGGCGCTGGTAGGGACGGCTCTCCGAGCCATCCGTTCGCGGACGGAGGTACGCAACTCGCTTTGGTCAACGGCGGGCTGAGGACAACCCGCCCTACCCATAGAGGCGAAGCACTTCTTACTTCCGAACGCGCGCTAAGATCCAGGCTTCGAGTTCCGGTTCGGCATAAGCTTTCTCCCAGGAGTTATGGCCCACGCCGGGATAGACGGTAAATTTTACATCGGCGCCGTTCTTCTTGGCGGCTTCGGCGGCGGCCTGGCCGCGTTCAAATGGCACGGCCTTGTCCTTGTCGCCGTGGAACGCCCAAATCGGCATGCCTTTCAGCGTGACGGTCTTTGCGGGGTCAATGCCGCCGCACACGGGGATTACACCGGCGAAACGCTCGGGGTGTTCGCAAGACCAGGCCCAGCTACCGTAGCCACCGAGGCTGAGCCCCGTGACCACGACCCGTTTCTCGTCGACGCGGTAGCGCTTGAGTAGATCGGTCAGGAGGGCCTCGAGGACCTGCACGTTCCAGTTCGCTTTGGCCGGGCACTGCGGCGCAATCATGATGTACGGCGTGTCGCCCCGGCGATCGAGTTCGAAGGGCAGTCCGTTCTTGCGGACGAGGTTGAGTTGATCTCCGCGCTCGCCTGAGCCGTGCATGAAAATCACGAGTGGCCACTTCTTGGCGGTATCCTTCTCGTAGGACACGGGCACGTAAGCCAGGTAGTCCAAGGCGTAGGGCAGGCCCGTCTGTTCGAAGTGCTTAGCCAGGGGCTTCGCTTTGACGTCCGGCGAGAGCGTGAACTCGGCGGCGGCAAGGTTAAGGCAGAGGAGCGAGGCGAGGAGGGCGAGGCGCATGAACGAGAAATGGAGGACCCGCGGGCCGGAGGCAAGCGGAGGACGGTGTTGAGGGCGGAATAGAGGGCTGAATTGAGGACAGCGTAGAGGTCAGAGTAGAGATAGGTCCGAAAAATGAAGGCCTTCGACTGTCATCATCCATTCAGCCCTCCATTCAGTTCTCGCCTCCGTCATCTGCCATCAGCCATCGACTCTGCCATGAGCCCTCCCCAGTCGCTTCGCGACCGCTCACTCCCCCTCGGCAGTCATCAACTCGGCGTGCAACTGAAACAGCGCGTGCACGCTGTCGGCGTAGAAGACGGAAAGGCGCTTGATGAGGTTATCGTCATGCCATGAAACCACCCCGGCCTTGAAGGTCAGGCGGGCCTCGCCCAGGCCCTCGGGCTTGCGTTGCGAAAGCTCTTGGGAGAAGTGGAGGGCGGCGGGCAACTTCTTGGCGTAGCGCTTCTGGTCGGAGAGAAAAGCAGCGATGGCTCCGATCTCAGATTGCCCGTCGAGCGTGAGGAAGACGGTGGCTTCGCCGGCGACGTCGCCTTCGCGCGGCTGGTAGAAAGCGCGGATGAGGGCGGTGGATCCTTTCAGCACGACGCGCGCGTTGAAGTCGTCCCGCGCGGTGAGGCGATAGGCCGGTTCGGTCTTCTTGAGGTGTTCGGCGACGGCCTTCCACAGGGCGGGTCTCATCGGTTTACTTTTGCTAAAGTCGCGCCAGAGGCAAGCGGACCACACGTCAGATTGGCCTGACTTATTGACAGGCACAAAAAAGGGCGTGCCCAACGGCACGCCCTTTGTGGGGAGGATTTCCGAAGAATTACTTCTTCTTGCCGGCGGTTTCGCCCAGCGGGTGTTCCTTGAGGATTTCCTCGACCGTAAACATCTGGTTGTTCTTACCAGCGATAGAGGCGCGGACTTTCTTCACTTCGGCAGTCTGGACGGGCGGCAGGTTATTGCCGAACGACTGGCGGACGTAGGTGAGTACCGCCGCGACTTCCTCATCCTTGAGGAGCTGGCCGAGGCCGGTCATCACGGGCTGTCCGCTGGTGATGTCGCCGTATTCCTTGCCGTTGTGGCTCATCTTTCCGTAGAGGCCGTTGAGGACCATCTTGATGACGCGGTCGGGGCTGCCTTCGAGCCAGGCACTGGCGGGGTAGCCGGTTTCGCGAGCGAGGGCCGGGTAGGCGCCACGGGTGGGCTTGCCCTTCTCGGTCGGCATGTCGGCACCCTTACCGTCAGGCTGGTGGCAGGTGACGCAATGGGCTTCGCGGAAGTAGACTTCCTTGCCGAGGTTGTAGAGCTTCTTCTCGGCGTCGGTGAGCTTCTTGTTGGTCGGGCCGTAGGAGGTTTCCTTCGGATCGGCGACCTGCTTCATGTCGAAACCTTTACCCTCAGGAAGGGAGGAGAGCTGCTTCATGGTCTCGCGCAGACAGTAGGAGATATACTGGTCCTTGTTGCCCTTGAGGCTGATGGCCGCGGTGATGGCGCGGGTGGTATCAGCGCCATTGAAGAAGCTTAGCGCGCGGAGGGCTTCGAGCTGGACGCGCGGGTGCGGGTCCTTGATTGCGGCTTCGATGTAGCTGATCGCATCCGGGATGCGGTCCTTCTGGTAGCAGATGACACGCACGGCCTGGGCGCGAGCCTGGTGGGCTGGCGAGGCGAGCACGGTCTTGATGAGGTCAAGGTTGACCGCGTTGTGCCACTGGTGAACCCAGAGGCCTTCGAGGATGTGGTGAGCGTCTTCAACCTTCTTCGGGTCGAACTGCTTCAGCCACTTCTGGGTGGCGGCGATGACCTGAGCGGAGTCGTGCTTATGCAGCTCAATCTTGGCGCGCTGGCGGACGTTGTCTTCGTGCTCGGTGAGGAGTGCGAGGAGGCTCTCGATGGATTCGCCGTCGATCTTCTTAGGCGTCAGCAACGGACGGCCTGGGAAGGTGATGCGGTAGAGGCGGCCGTGCTGGTGGTCGCGATTTGGGTCCCGCAGGTGGTGCTGGAGGTGGCCGATGAGCATCTGGGACCAGTCCATGACGTAGAGCGAACCATCGGGGGCGACGGCGACGCCGGACGGACGGAAGTTCGGGGTCTTGGTGAGGTCGGTGCTGATCAGGTTAGGCTCAATGGTCTCACCTTTGATGCCGGCGCCATCTTCGGTGATCTTCGCGCGGAAGATACCCTGGATGGTAATCACGTTCGTGTTGAGGAACGTGCCCTGCCAGTCGTCAGGGAAGTGACGGCTGCTGAGTATGGCGGTGCCGGGGCAAGGGCGGGAGGGGCGCTTCCAGAACTGCGGGAAGCCGCCGTGCGAGCCGGAGTCGAGGTAGCCAGAGAAGCCCGGACCGAAGTAATTTGAGTTACCCGTGGCGTCCGTGATGATGTCGTTGCCCCAGTAGTCGAAGACGCGACCGTGCGGGTTGGCGAAGCCGTAAGGGACGTGGCGGTAGAACTTGCTGGTCTGGGGTTCGAAACGGTAGATGGCGCCGTTGGTGTTGCGGATCGGCCCGTTGAAGGTCTCGACCTGCGTGCGGTGGAAGACGCCGTCGGAGAAGTACATCGCACCTCCTGGTTCATAGCAGATGGAGTTCGTCTCGTGGTGCGAGTCAGCGGCATCCATGCCAGTGAGCAGGCGCTCGCGGGTATCGGCTTTCTCCATCTTTCCCGAGGAATCGCGAACGAACCAGATGTCCGGAGACTGGATGAGGATTACGCCGTCTTTGTAGAACTGGAAGCCGGTCGGGCAGTTGAGGCCGTCGAGGAAGACGTGCGACTTTGCGACCTGGCCGGTCTTGGGGTCGAGGTCGAGGACGAGGAGCTTATCGAAGTCCTTCGTCGTCGGAGAGGTTTCCGGGTAGTTCGGCCAGGCGGCGATCCACAGGCGGCCCTTGGTGTCGAAGTTCATCTGCACTGGATTAATCAGCGCCGGGATGGTGGTTTCGTCGGCGATGAACTCGATTTTACAACCTTCCGGCACCATTAGGTGGTCGGTCTGCACAGAGCCGCCCGCATAGGGGACGGGCTCCTTACGGTTGGGGGGCACGGCCACGGGCTCGAGCAGGTTCTCATGCTTCACTTCGACCGGCTTGCCTTGGGCGGCGGCCCAGATGCCCTTGTCTTGATTGGCCGTCTTGATGTCGCGGTTAGCGAGTTCGCGGCCGAGCACGGTGGCATTGTCGACGCCTTCATATTTAATGCGGGAGCGCTGACCGTAGATGTTGAACTGGTCCACCGTGCGGTAGCGGTGGTGCCACTGGGTGTTCTTCTCGAGTACGTTGGCGAGCACGTTGGCGTTGATGGCCGGAGCAGCCTTGCCGAAGACGGCCTGGAACTGCACGGGAGCCAGGGCGGCGTCACCGGCGGCGGTGAGGTGGATGCCGTTGATCGTGAGCGGCTGGGCGGCGGCGGCGAAAAGCTGCTTCGAAGAAGCAAAGAGGTTCACGAATTGGACGCCGTTAGCCTTGGCGACTTCAGCCATGGCAGCGGTATAGAGGCCGAGGTTATTATTATTATTGGCGACGATGTTGGCGTCGAAGTTCGCCGACTTGAGGTCTTCGTGTGCGAGGGGGGAGAAGAGCACGACGCGGGGCTTGCCCTTGCCGAAATCGGCGGCGAGTGTGACTTTCAGGAATTTATCGAGGGCGACCTTGAAGTCCGGCAGGCCGGCTTCGCCTTTGAAGGATTCATTGAAACCCCAGTAAGCGAACACCACGTTGGCGTGGAAGTGGGTGCCGGCGTGGTAGGTGACGCTGGTTTTGCCGACCATCTCGGTCTTGTCGCCAGGCGCCATGTTGAGGAAGTAGTCGAGGGTCGGGACTTCGTCCGAGCGGTGAGGCTTGAGGGCGGTCTTGTCGCCGGCCAGGCCGAGGTTCGCGTAGACTTCGTCACCAGAGAAGCCGAAGTTGCGGATCACGAGCTGCTGCTCGGGGAAGCTCTGGTGGATCAGGGCCTCGAAGTTGCCGTGGTGTTGTTGACGGTCGGCAAGACCGCTGCCGATGACGGCGATGTTATCGCCATTCTCCAGCTTAAGGGTTTGGGCGGAGGCCGACGCGACGGTAGTCAGGGTCAGCAGGAGGGTGAGCAGCTTGCGCATGGTTCGGTGGTTTGGTAAAAAGGGGGAGGCCATGCAAAGGCATGGTCTAGACGGGGAGAGGCAAAACCTGTCGCTCTTTCAACACCCTGCCAAGGGGAATGTTCCTCGGGCGGCCGGCCTTTGACCTTCAAATACGGTCAAATGCGGCCGCCAGGGGTAGGGGTAGGGGTAGGGGTTGGGGGTAGGGCCAAAAAGGGAGGACTGAGTTGATGACTGCATTGAGGACTGAGTGGAGGGCTGAATGGATGATGCTCCGCCACCTGTTACCTAGGGCCGCCACCCGCCACCCGAATCGTGCATAGGGTAGGGGCGCCACTGCGTGGCGTCCGTGGGCGGACGGAGGTTCGGCGTCTCTGCACTTGGGTAGGGACGGCTGTCCTCAGCCGTCCGTTCGCGGAGAGGGCTGCGCACTTCGTGAGAGATTCTATCCTCGATTTGGTCAACGGCGGGTTGAGGACAACCCTCCCTACCCAATACAGGTGAGAGCGGTTGGTGCTCAACTTTTCTCTAGTCCTCGGGGCCTCTTGCCCTCGGATCCTCGAGCTATCACTGTCCCAGTGGCTTGGAGATATCGAATTCCGATTTAGTGGTCCACCGCTGCTTGTAGCCGGCAGGGGCTTCGACCTTGGCGCGGAAGATCACGGTGTTGTCGAGGTCGAGGTCGTCCGACCAGATAAACTTCGCGCCCGTGAAGTTGTCTTTGAACTTATAGAAATGTTCCTTCGGGCCGACACGCTCTTCGGAGAACTCCGTCGCCTGGGCCCACTTGCTGTCGTCAAAGTCGGTGGCGAACCAGTTTTCCGGCACCGGGATGTGTTGCACGGTCGGATTCTTGGTGTCGCGGTTGAGCGGTCCTTTGAAGAAGTTCTTCGCTTTCCACTTCGCATTGGTGACGGTGCCGTCCGAAAACTTTAGGATGAAGCCGCCGTCTCCGATGTGGTCACCGTATTCGAGGCCAGTCTTGGGGTCCGCGTTGTCGCGGGCCATGACGGCAATCGTCATGGGGTATTCTGGGAGGATATCGACGTTCATGACGTTGTGCGGCATGTAGTCGATTGAATCGACGACGCGGAGCTTGCCGTTGATGTAGAGGATGAACCAGTTGTCGGCGTAGACGCTGAGCTGAATGGTGTCGGCCATGGTGGGCTTGATCATGCCAGGTTTATCGCCCTTGCCGCCTTTCTTGCCTTTCTTGCCACCAGGTCCGTCGCGCTTGGGTTCTCCCGGCGGCGGGCCTTCGGGCTCATTGGCTGCGTTGACGGCTGCCTCTAGGTCGACGGGGACGATTGCCCCGCCATCCGCCGGCGGCGGCCGCTTACCTTTCTCGCCGCCCTTGCCCTTGCCGCCGCCCGGCCCGCGTTCGTTGGGCGTATAGGTTTCCGTTGCCGTCGAGCCGTCGGCTTTCGAGTAAATGAAGGTCCAAGTCTTATCCTCGTTGAGCTTGTACTTCACGCTCAGGGCCTTGCCGTTAAGCGTGTAATTCAGGGCGAAGTTATTACCGTCCGAGGTAAAATCCTTGATCAGCGCCCCGCGCAAAGGGCTCTGCGAGTAGGCTGAGCCTTCGCGGCGGACATGGCTAGCCGAGGGCTGCGGGTCGACCTGACCATCGACTTCGGTGACTTCGCCGTGGAAGCCGCCATTGATGTAAGGGTATTTTTTCTGCGCGTGGTAGTGATAACCTAGCGCCTTGGTTTCGTGCCCACCAAACGCGTCAAGTTTACCCGGCGCTGCGCCGTCCGGCTCATTGAAGCCGAAGATAGCATAGCCATCGAGGGCAACGGCGATGGGCTTGCCCTTGCCGAGTTCTTTTTCGAGGAAGACGGGAGCGTCGTGGTAATGGTAATCATCGGCCTTACCACAGTGGCCGCCGAAGCTGTCGAGTTCGCCGAAAGCTTTGGCGTCGTCGCCGCGATTATTCAAGGCGTTGAAAATCGGTACGCCGTTGGCGGCGAGCGCGATGGCGCCGCGCATGAAGTGAGTCTTGGCCGACATGGGTTCCTTGGCCGGCACGGGCTTGAGCGGGATCCGCCATGCGGAAGCGCCCACGTAGTTCTGCGGGATGGGTACCTGTTGCTGCCATGATTTGATGCCGCCCATGAGCGGGTGGTCGGGCAGGCCTTTCGCTTCGACGTACAGGGTGCTCTCGTCCCAGCGCACGTTAACGTTCTTGGCGAAAACTTGGAACGGTGCAGCGATGAGCGGTGCACTCCCAGTGGCGGCGGCGAGGTAAGTGCTGGTCAGGAAATATTGCGCGGTAGGCGGGACGGCGGCGGGCGCCGCGAACGGGGTGCGGTATTGCTGATCGACGGGCGGGATATGTGCTTCGACCGCGGCATGGAAGCCGAGGGCGGTAACCAATAGGGCGAAGGGCAGGGGGCGCATCGGAGTAATGACCGATATCATACTCCATCTGACCTTAAGGGAAGGTTAAGTGTCCTTCCTGTTTTCGGGATAATCGCCTTCTTAACCGCGGATTTTCAGCAATTCATCAATCCGGGCTAAGTCGTCTGGCTTGATCGTAAACTTTCCGCCGAAGACGGTCTCCTTGATCTGCCCCGGCTTGCGGGCGCCGACAATCGCTGCGGTCACGCGCGGCTGGCGCAGCGCCCAAGCGATGGCGAGTTCAGCGGAGTTACGGCCATAGCGATGGGCAATCTCGGCGAGGCCTTTCGTGAGCGCGATATTCTTGGCGAGTAGCGGCTCGTTGAACTGAGGATCAGCGCGACGATGGTCATCGGCCGGGAGGGCGTCGGCCCATTCTTTCGTGACCTTGCCGCTGAGCAGGCCCTTCTGCATTGGGCTGTAGGAGACGATGCCGATGTCGTTGGTTTCGCAGTAGGGGAGCAGCTCGGCTTCGATGCTGCGATTGAGCATGCTATAAGGCGGCTGCAGGAACGTGACGCGGTGGATGGGCTGAATGCGCTCGAGCTGGGCGACACTGAAGTTGCTGACGCCAGCGTAGCGCACCTTGCCCTCCTTCACGAGCTCGGCGACGGCGGACCAGCCTTCTTCGATGTCCTCGTCCGGTTGCGGCCAGTGGATTTGATACATGTCGATGACGTCGACCTGCAGGCGACGGAGGCTGTCTTCACACTCCTGCTTCACGCTCGCCCGCTTGAGGCGAGGGATAATTGTGCCATCAGCTTCCCAGCACCGTTCGCACTTCGTGGAAATGATGGGCTTAACTTTGATTTCCTTGAGCGCGCGGCCGACGACTTCTTCGGAGCGGCCGAGCCCGTAGACTGCCGCGGTGTCGACCCAGTTGATGCCGACGGCCATCGCTTCATGGATGGTGCGAATGGAAAGGGCGTCGTCCTGTGCGCCCCAGCCGAACTTCCAGTCGCCGCCGCCGATGGCCCAAGTGCCCAGGCCGACAGGCGTGAGATAGAGGGGCGAGTTGCCGAGTTTACGGGTCTTCATGGCGATGGGGGGAATTGAAGGGAGAATTGAGGGCTGAATCGAGGACTGAATGGAGGACTACGTTGAGGACTGAATGGATGTCTGCATCGATGACAGATGACGGAGGGCAGATTTCCCGCTACCCGAACCTGAACCTGATCATAGGCCTTGGTAGGGACGGCTGTCCTCAGCCGTCCGTTCGCGGACGGAGCTACGCAACTCGATCTGGTCAACGGCGGGTTGAGGACAGCCCGCCCTACCCAATAAACAAAAGGCGCCTTTCGGCTCCTTCATCATTCCTGGCCCTGTGAGCGCGTTTTACGCGCTCACTTCACATCCTT
>Ga0136642_1000400_pt1 | contig 24185 bp, 27 predicted proteins | sample LowCatLa1302831Y_FD_115313 | JGI IMG/M metagenome (GOLD analysis project Ga0136642, IMG submission 115313) | Freshwater microbial communities from Lower Cathedral Lake, Yosemite National Park, California, USA - 13028-31Y | ecosystem: Environmental > Aquatic > Freshwater > Lake ... | reverse complement strand
CTCGCATTCCCCCTTCACATCATACAATTCAATGAATACTCTTTTATCGATACTTACGCCATCACCTTCTGACAATTGAAGACATGTTAACGTATCGTCTTCCGTTTTAATAAAGCAAGACCCACCTTTTACAACATAAAGATAATATCTACGTTTTGCATTAATCTCATATCTGAAATTTTTTGTAAAGATACCACAAAAGAATTTTGCGTCTTGCAAGATAGGAAGATGGTCCGTAATGTTGAAAAACCTATTAATTTTGTCTTTCCTTTCAATAAAAATAAATTTATGCTTAGGACTTGTATTTAAAACGTTAGGTCGTATCCATATTTGCAGATATCGATTTGTTTTTCCTGTTAAATTTCCTTCAGTGTGAGAAATCCCAGATCCCGCACTCATTCTCTGCACTGAACCTCCTTGAATATTAGTTTTGTTTCCCAAACTATCCGTGTGAAAGCAAAAGCCGTCAACAACATATCCAAAAATCTCCATATTTTTATGCAAGTGCCAGGGCACGTGATGATGTGGATCCATGCGATCATCATTTATAGTCTGTAAATCGCTAAAGTTTATATATCGTGCATCGTAATAATCAGGAAATGAAAATGTTCGTCTGCTCTTCAAATAAGGTGGTTCACTTGGAGGAACTCCTCGAGAACAAGCTGCTCTAAATATCATCTTTATTTTTTATCAGCGGATATCAAACTTTTTTTGATGGCTGCCACTAACGAACGTAATTGAATTTTGCTTGTCTCGATCAATTACTTTTGTAGATATTTATTTCCACAGACCCACAAACCATTAATTTGACATTTTTTCAAGATATAATAAATGTTATTATAATAATACAAATTGAAGCATACACAAATTTATACAAATCTCTTAATTTTGCTTTTTGTCCCAGAACGGACAATGCATTAACATTGTAGTGCGGAAAAAGTCCAATTTTTAACATGGGACCAGGAAAATGAGCAAAGAAAGGTTTGTGCTTTTTCTCTAGACAGTCAAAAACGTTGACTGTTTTGCATAGCAATCCTCGTCGGTCTAGACTGAGTCTAAGCGAAGTAGACAAGTCTGAATCAACCCATTGCGAAATAGCTTTTTGATCGTCAAATGACTCGTTGTTATGCGACGGAATTGACTTTGAGAGGTTTAAGACGTCGGAATACATTTTTGCGAGAGATTTTACGTTGCCACAAACAAAACCGACATTTACTTTATTGTTTTTTTTTGAATTAATGTCAAGGTTGCGGTCAATTGATAAACAAGTTCTTTCATCAGAAAATTTAGCAGTAGATCCACAATTTAAAGAGCTTCCGCACCACCATTCGGAACTGAAAACAATGTCTGACTTAAACGAATTAAATAAGTTTTCAAAATTTGGATACACATCCTGACGAAGACATAAGACATCAAATGCATCGATAAATGCTACAACTTCTTCCTTGTCATTGTCTACTGTTGTTGTGTTGTTTTTTAGGCTTTGGGCTTTTTCATTTATTAATGTATTGCAAAAATCTAAATACTTTTCAAGTCGCCATTTCCACCCTTTCCAATTTTCATTCCAGCCTAATACTTCAGGTTTAACTGAAGCTAAAGCAAAGCTTGCTAATGTATTTTGTAAATGCGGAGTTGAGTGGGTTGCAAGAAGAACAAATTTCATTTTTTGTTTGTTTCTTCGTTTATGACAGGTTGTAAACAACAAGCTTTTAACGTGCATTGTTTGTGTTCTTCTGTAAACTTAAAATCGAATTCGCGCGGAGGACAATGAGAAGAATGGCCCCCCTTGCAAAATTGTGCAGGGCAGAATTCAGCAGATTTCATGCAGCAAACATTGTCGTGCTGATGCTTGTTTTTATTGATCCCGCAGTACTTCATTCCGCATTGAAAGCAAAAGGAGTTTCCACATCCCCATTCTTGATGAAAAACGTTATTTGCTGCCAAACCACACGCAAAAATGTACATGCAATTGTCATCTTTCAAGCACCATCTCAAGCACCAGGGACATTGCATTTTTTGTTTTCTTGGTCTATTTTGTTTGTACAATGGGTAATGATTTGTTTTGGATTTGCAAAAGTGCTTTATTTCGTACCTCTTTTTTTTTGTACATTCACTAATAAAAAAATCTTTAAAAACTTCATTCCGCTATAAAGACAATTGCTATTTTCGCACACTTGACATGTCTTGGAAGTAAAAAAAGAAATTTAAAATATAATGGGGAGGGGATATACCTCTTACAATGTGTGGCCAAATCAAAAACCTAATGCGACCGATTTAGAGTTAAAACCTAAAGTTAGTGCAGAGAAGGATGACGACGAGAAAGAAGCACGAACGGCAGAGGCAATTGTAAAAATTCTTGAGCCACTAATCGCTTCTCTTGTAAAACTTAAAGATGCTGAGAAATTGGACGTCCCCGACTCTGCAAAGCAAAGAGAAAAATACTTTATTATTGGCCTCATTGTATTTGGCCTCTTGGCATTCTTCTCATTCTTGTCCGCATTATGGTCAGCGAATTCTGTCGAAAAACTTTTAAGAATAATTTACAAGCTAAAACAAGCTAAACAATAAATAAAAAAAGGCGTATTAAAAGAATGTCCGCTGCTCCTGTGCCTGATTCATCACCTTTTTCGGTTTTGAGAAGTTTACGATTAGCTGATGGAATTCTTATTAATTTGTTAGGAATACAAGATGCTCTTGCGCTGAGCCTTGCAAGTCGGGAAGAACGTCAAAATGTCCTTGATGATTTACGCAACATGAAATTATTCAGCGCAGCAGAATTAAATAAAATTCCTATTTCAAAAGTTCGCAAATGGAAAGCTTTATTTCCACTTAACAATAAATTAAATATAGGTTTTAAAAAAAATGCAGATTATCTTTTACGTACACGATTTGAATATGAAATAGTCACAAAAGAAGAAGTGGAAAACTTAATTGAAGTTCTACGAGCTTCACCAAATCTTGAATTTTTGTCACTAAAAAATTTGTTTACAAACTTTAACGAGCCTTTCAATCGTGCAATAATTGAAAGTCTCGAAGGATTGCAGTTTTTGAAAACGATTAATTTTTCAAATTGTTATTTTAGAGACAACGAATTTGGAGAATTAGCGCGCATAATTCCGAGTTTACCACGCATTGAACACATTAATTTGTCTCGTAATCATTCACCTGTAGAATTGCCAAATGTGGCAGATAGAAGAGGAGATTTTAGACTTTTGCAAGCAATAGGATCGCACCCACCCACTATTAAGACTTTATGGATGGATTTCTGTTTCGAGACTGGAGTTGAATTAAAACTGTACGAAGCCTTAACTTTAGGTGGATTGGACAATTTGGAATCTTTAAATTTGTCAGGATGGAACATTAATTCGATAAGCTTAAAACAAATTGTGAAGCAGGTTGGAATTCACTGCAAAAATCTAAAGTACTTTAATTTAGCACAAAACATGGTCACAGACGCAGATCCTGCAGCATTCGGAATTCCACTTCATGTAGGTAATATAAACTCGTTAAACGAATTCAGTGATTTCTTTGTTCAACTTTACAGAGGTGAAACATTTGGCAGTATCCTCCAAGTCGCATTTTTAAAAATGCCAAATTTGCGTACTCTTGATTTATCGTTTTGCATTCAAGATGACGTACTAATAAATTGTGGAGACGCCTTTTCTCGTATTGAAGACATAAATCTATTGGGTTGTAAAATGACCACACCTCTTTTCGGACAATTTCTTCAGTCCATGTCATCACTTCGTAAGATTTCATTCATGTATAACGATTTTACCATTGAAGATCTACGTGTTTTGTTACCACTTCTGCCGGTTTCTCTCTTGTCTTTACGTTTGCGAGACACGAGTGGCAAACCTATTAACACTTCAGAAGGAGTTCAACTCATTCTTGATGTCGCTTTGCCAAGACTTGTAAATTTGATTGACATTGACGGAGAATTCATTTACAACGAAAAGAGAAAAAATTCCGACTTGTATGCGAGATACCTTCAAATTTTAAAAGATAGAAACATTAAACAATCCATTTCAAAATACAATGAAGATTCTGAATGGAGATCTTTGACTAAACCTGAGTTTGGTGGAGGAGCACGCAAAGTTGTACGCAAATCACGAAGCGTTAAAAAATCGAGAAAAAGCTTCAAAAAATCAAGCAAGAACAAATCGAGCAAGACACCAAAAAAGGCCAGCCAAAAAAGCAAAAAATCAAAGTTAAAATATTCTCCGTCAATCTTAAAGTGGAAAAAGTACACGTCTCGAAAGAGCCCTGGTCTTCCTGCTAATCATCATTGCGGAGAAGTACGAAGGGGAAACGACGGAAATTTGTGGGAAAGTAAAATGAATAAAAATGGTATTTGCGCATGGAAATCTTTTAAATAATATTTAAATATTAAATTGCGGGATTGCATATTAATAACAAGTATGGCGCTACTGACTTCAAATACAAGTGAATTAAGAGACGTAACAGATGAAGACATGGAAATAGCGAGGGAACTTTTGTTTTTTTCAAAAATGTGCGATTATTCAATATTTCAATTAAAAAATAGGTCTGAATTTATGCGAGTAGATTACATGGATTTTAAATCGCAAAAACCTATACCTAATACCTCTACAAGAACCTCTTACCCTACCCTTTCGGAACAAAGCCTCGCGGAACCTATATCGTTTATGACACCATCTCCTAAACCGCCTATCGCGCAGCCTGCGTACCCAATCGCGCAGCCTGCGTACCCAATCGCGCAGCCTGCGTACCCAATCGCGCAGCCTGCGTACCCAATCGCGCAGCCTGCTACGTCGTCATGGGCTTCAAACGTACTGTCACAAAATCTCAGAAAAATTTCTTTTGCAGATTTTTACTATTGCAAGAGAGAATATACTGATTTGTTAATGAAAAATCAAAAGAGGGACTCGCAAAAAATATTTAAGAAGCATCATGAACTTTGCGCATTAGCTTTATGTGGAGCATTGAGAACGGATGGAAGCGAGAGAGAAAAATGGGTTGAGGAGTATGACGCATTGAGAACGGATGGAAGTGAGAGAGAAAAATGGGTTAAGGAGTATAAGGCTCTAATTGTTGTAACATGAAATTTAAGAGCTTTTCATTTGTCGCCAATAGAATGCAAAAACAAAGAGACCCACAAAAATAATTGAAATAATTAGTAAAGTATTGTATTCAGTTTGATTGCAACAATTCTGATATGTCAAGGCAACGTCAGTTACCGGAAAGTTCACATCCCAAATTTTTTGAAATTCAGGTAAAAATAAAGAATAAATGAAGGAAGCACTTGTTCTTTTTATGCATTCGCAGAATAGACGCGATGCTATTCCAGTTTTACCTGATTACTACGAATGGCATGTGTTTGACGAACGCGACTTTTCAAAACTGCACAATGAAAATTTTAAAAAATTTAGCAAAATGTACAAGAATATTAAACCCCAAGCATTTTACACATACAAAAACAATGTAGAAACTTTTAGCAGCTTGCTAAGACCCTTTTTTGAGTTAAGAAAGCGCTGGCTTCATTTAGAATCGTTCGAATCATTTTCGGTTGACTTCCACGTCGCTCCCAATATTTTTGGAAGCTTGGGTTTTCAAGGTCACCAATTTTCAAAACACAATCCGATTTTTTCTGTCATTACTACAACGTTTCACAGCAAGGAGAGACTCCTTCGTCCATTCAGATCCTTACAGTCCCAAACGTACAAAAACTGGGAATGGATTATTTTTGATGACTCCACGGAGGATGATCACAATCTCACTTTTTCCCAAGTTCAGAATCTCGCAGATGAAGACTTCCGAATTCGGCCTTACAAAGCTCCACGGCATTCTGGGTACATTGGCGAAATGAAAAACATGGCAAGTTCATTCGCGCGAGGAGAATGGATTGTTGAACTTGACCACGACGACGACATTGACGAAAGTCTGCTTCAGTCAATCAAAGCCGCAGCCGAAAAATTTCCTGACGCTGATTTTATTTACTGCGACTCTGACGAAGTGTTTGAAGATTCTGGTGAGTCAAGAAGCTATGGAGATTTTTATGCTTTTGGATTTGGCTCAAACCAGCGGTATCTACGAAATGGGAAATGGCAGATTCAATGTTTAACTCAAGGCATGAATCCCCGCACCGTGAAGCACATTATCGGTGTTCCGAACCACGTAAGAGTCTGGAGACGATCGTTCTACGAATCTATTGGAAAACATGACAATTCCCTGTCCGTTGCAGATGACTACGAACTTCTTTTAAAAACTTTTTTAAGGGCGAGAAAAAGAATTCGCATTCCAAAACCGTTTTATTTGCAATACGTGAATACTGGTGGAAACAATTTTACAAACATTCGAAATGCTCTTATTCAACACAATTCGGCTCATGTATACAAAAAATACGCCGAGGAGTTAAAAGAGCACTTAAAAGAGCTTGGTTCTGTCGATCTAAAATTTGAGTACCAACCGTATTGGAAAACGCAAGCCAGATTTCCTTGTCTTGAACATGTGTACTCTCCAGACGAGGACGAAAATACAATATCTGTTATTATTCCTACTTTTAACCGTGCAGAGGAATTAAAAAGGGCTATTGCATCCGTCTTCGCACAAACTTACACTAATTTAAAACTTTACATTGTTGGAGATAAATGTCCGACAGTAGACGACACTTTAAAATCTTTGGTAAGTACTTTTTCATTGCAAGAATCCAAAAAAATATTTTATTGGAATTTGGGAGAAAATAGCGGCAAGTATGGCGCGGTGTCCAGAAACTACGGTTTAAAAATGATGGCAACCACAAACTGGATTGCGTACTTGGATGATGACAATGAGTGGCTGCCAGACCATTTGAGCTCTTTAATGGCAGCTATAAAAGCTAACGATGCTGACTTTGCTTTCAGTGGATTTCTTGTGAACGGATTTGAGGAACTGCACTGCAGAAAGCCGTGTTTCGGACGAATCGATTCGAGTTCGTTTTTGCACAAGAAGGAGCTTGCCGAAGAGTTTGGGTATTGGAACATGGAAAACGTCCAATATGCAAATGATTGGGAATTCGTTAAACCTTGGATTGCTCCGGAGTCCAACAAGAAATGGGCAGCTTCGAACAAATGCACGCTTGTTTACAAAACATCTAATAACACTCAGACCGCGGATACAATTCGTGCATTAGCGCCTTTAGATTAATTATTAGGTCTTCAAATAAACCTTGAATTTTTTTCAACTATTTAAGTAAAGACATTTTAAGAATAAAAAGAAAAAATGCCAATGATTAAAAGTAAGTCTTTAAAAAAGCGACGGTCAGGACAAAAGGGACAAAAATCTTTTGGAATACGTAGACAATCACGGCAAAAATATTTTGGAATTGGTAGATCGACAAAAAAAAAGAATTTGATCAAGCGATTTAAGCAATCACGACGAAAATCTTTTGGAATACGTAGAGTATCGCTTCAAAAACGGAAAGTATCACATAAAGATATAAAATCAATCAAATCTCTCAATGAAAATGAGTTAGAAGATGTCTTGTATTTGGTTCATATAACTAAAACAAATCCAATTGAATGGACTGAAAAGAAACTTAAATCAGCTATTTTTGATACAAGAGACCAATTTCCGGGAGTTTTTCTTAGTATTGTCACAAAACAAAACGTAGATAATGTACATTTATATCCAGGTGGAAATTACAAACTTTATTTTTCAAAAAATCTGTTGAAACAAAACAATTTTCACATAAATATGGGTGATTTTCAAGGTTACATTGGACAAAATATGACGTACTATCCTTGGCAACTTTCTACAGCTTTAGAAAGCATTAACAAAATTTCCGAACAAAAAACTCAAAAAGACAAAGATTTCAGCGAAACGTTTAAAATTTTTGGTAACAACGCAGTCGAACTTGTGTTTCACGACGATGTTTTGTTCGATTATCTTTTAAAAGTTGAATTTATCGATAGATTTGATGAAAATTCTGATGAGAAGTTAATAATTGGTGATCCAGTAACAATCTACACAAATCCTCTTGCCATAGACTTCAAACCAGATCTAACGAAACTTCCATTCTTTGTTTATCCTTTTGAAAGAAATTATGGATCTGCAGCGCAATACGAAGGAAAAATTCCTAAAAGCGACTTGTCTTTTTTCAGAGCTATGGCTCGTCTCGCAAATTTGTTAATTGCCTACACAGACACTATTGACATGATTGTCGACAGATTAGAAAACAACTTGTCAGAAACAATTTATAAGAATCGTAGTCTTCAAAATTTTGACACATTTATTGGTTCTTACCATTCAAGTCTTTTAAATGTATAACATTAAAAACATTGGTCCGATTATGTGTAATTTATATATAGTATAGTTTTTTTTACATAAACAATAAAAAAAAGGAGAAGATTATCATGGAGAATGAAAATTTTAATAAACAAATTCCATTTCTATTACCTGTTCAAATCCCATTTTTAACTCCTATACAAAATTTGAGCACCTCGTATGGACGAGCACTCTTGTACGTTGGATTAATCCTGCTTTTTTTTGCATTAGCGGGAGAATGGAAAGCGACGAGCTCAGTTTCCAATGAGTCCAAAAATTACGGGACGGACACTGCCATTAGTGAAGGTGGAGCACTGCAATGTAACAATTACATACATACTGAAAATTTTGTGCGAAAGGTACACAACCTCGCAGCTGTGCAATGGAGGAGGGCAATGATTACGTCGTTTTTCGCACTAACAATTGCAATACCAATTTCAAAATTGAAACCTTCGTATCGACAGCTCGACATTTTGTTATTCGTGGTTTTTGTTACGAGCTGGTGCGTAAACGGCTTTATGGATTACCACCTTCGCAGTGTTTCGGACACGGCGATTGAAGTCGCAATGCAAAACACGGCTACTACGTTTACTGGAGGCGACATTTGCACAGTAACGGCTATTGCTTGAAAATTTAAATTTTATTGTAATATTTTTTCTAAACTCTTATTGTATTCCTTCTTGGCTTCCTCTAGAATTTTTACATCCCTAGAACAGTCTGCCCATTTACCGTACTCATACGTAATTTCGATATTATTAGATTTAGGATAGAAAAGTGTTATCTTTGACTGACACAAATGATCAGCCCCTTTCCAAATTCCATGCAAGCCTGATAATTCGACCATATGTTTTCCAATTAGAACTGAACGAGACATTGTTTTCGTTTTATTTTTTAAATAAATTAATTTGTTAAAAAAAAAATAATAATTATATATATTGTATTGAAAGGTTACAAAACAAAACGTGAATGGCTACCTTGGTTCAGCCACGTTTGCCAGAGTCACGCAAAGTTGTTGCGCGCAATCCTGAGTTAATATTTCAAAAGGTTAATGAAATTTTGGTGCAATCCTCAAACTTATATCGTGACCCGTCTTCAAAACTAATACAATTGAATGCGTCGCTGTCCCCTTCCCATGTTCCGCTAAAAACAAGACAAATAGACAAATGGCCAACAAGGACTGACGCTTGCTGCCTGCATTGCAGCGAACCCTGTCCCGCAACGCCTCTTCCGGCGGTCCAATTTTTTGATCCAGTTTCATCTTCGTACTGGATTTCAGGCTATTTTTGCAGACCTTGTTGCTCTCTTGCATTTATTCAAAGCGATTCTCAATTCAACTCTGACCGAACTCGATGCAACATGTGGACGCGAGAGGTATTAACAAAGTTTTTCAAATTAAAAGCAACAACCGCGGCACCACCAAGATCTGCATTGAAGAAATTTGGAGGACCTCTAACACCAGCAGAATTTTATGGAGAAGACATTTTTTGTACTCGTTTTGTTGAGGTTCATACTGCGCCGTTCGTATCGTTTGCAATGTACGCTGAAGTGATGCAATCAAATAACATTAATAGGTCAGTGTCCACAACAAACCAACAACAAAACGATGTGTTAGTGGCGGGGGAGAAGGACGGATTCTGCCAACCAGATATCCGAACAGATCCAATTGCAACACAAGAACCTACAAAGCAACCGTCTATGCTTCTTGAATACTTGAAGAGAATTGCTCTCGACCGCGATTTTGATCCGGATGATGTTCCCGAGCAAGGTGCCAAGTCCGCCGCCAAGGAAAAGAAAGCACTGGCAGTAAAGGGTAAGCCTACTTTAAACGATGATCCGCGAAAGTCTGTTAATTCAATGCATTGGGAGAGTAAAAATGAAAATATAAATTTAGATCAAGATCAAGATATTATTAAAAAGGTGCGAAAACAAAGAATTGCAAAAATGGATCAAGACAAGGAACTCAAGGCACCCAAAACGGTTTTAAAACGCGCCAAAAAAATGGAACAAAACGAGGCCGCTTCTGGAAACAAAACAAGATCATTGCTTTCATATGCGCAAAAAAATTAAATAATAAAAAATGAATGACATGTTTGATTTCGAATTTGACTGCTACGAATGCAAAGAATGCATAGGGTTAGAAAATAACGTTAAATCCCCAAATTGTTCTTGTCTTGCGTATAGAAAAATTTCATGTTGTGTACTAGCTCTTGGAGCTTTTCTTGCTGCGCTGCTTCTTAACCGCCTCAGTGCCAACATCGATGGAGGACCGGATTTATAGATTATAGCGAAGCCTGCTTTGCAACTGACCTCATTGCTTCTTTCTGAGCATCGTCAAGATCTGCTTGGAGAGCCTCGATTTCCCTGACCCCTGCTCGTGCATTCAACAATGCAAGAGACTCTTGAATTTCTTCGTCAGTCTGTAACATGCGCGCGACATTTAAGTACGCTTGTGCGTAGTTGGCGTGAGCCAAACGAATAACAGAATTAGAGTCTTGCTTTGAAGCTTCGAGAAGTTGCAAACATGATCGTATCACCTCCCTGAGTTTTGAGTTAGCAAATTTTACGCTCGTTCGTCGTCTAGATGGCATAATTGCGCACAAAAAGAGAACAAAGACCCCGACGAATAAAGCAACATAAAATGATATTTTTTGGCTCGGTGTTTGTTTTCCATCAGGAAACACAAACTTTTCAAAAGTAGAAAAATTCATTTTGTTTTTATATGTTTTGATCATGAACAAGAAGAGAATCTGAAACAAGTTTTTCAATCCCAAAATCTTGAGTGTGATGTTTAGCCATCAACGAACACAAGGACAATAAGATTTTGTCGCGGTCCACTTGGGACATGTTCAATTTCATCTCGCTCAATAAATAAACTGGGTGTTTCGAGATGCTGGTGAATACTCCACAGTTTGAAGTCTTTAACGCCAGCATTTCATATTTGACTAATTCATCAACTGTAGCTGTATTAGAAATGCACCGGATCCATCTTTGGCTGGGATACTGAGCATATTCGTGAATCTTTGACACGAGACTACAGCAAGCCGCGGCCAAGACCATTTCGTTTTTAACCTGAACGTCAACTAAGTCCCGCACTCGCTCCCAGAAAAATATAGAGTCTATAATTGTCAAGGGTAGTAGCGACAACGATTTCTGCAACGACAAGATCCACTCCGTAACAGCTAATCGCAGGATTCCTCGCGTTGTGCACGATTCGTAAATTTGATCTGTGTCTGTTTTTGGTTTTGGTATTAAACATTTGGGTTCGGGAATATCAATACCGTAATAATTCAATGACACAAAAATTAACTTTTCTTCCGACACTGTTGCTCCTTGAACAATTTTTTTTTCCGTATCAATGGGCAAAAATTGTTTGATCTTTATTTTTGAAATTGACATTTCTTGCTCAACCCTTTTCCAAAACGGTGTTTTTAGTACTTCATTTGCGCTTCCCCTTTTTTCTGGCTCAAGGGCAAGGAGAGGCACAAGAGACCGAAGTAAGTCCGGGTGAACGATTATTCTTCGACGCGAGCACTCGAGGATCAGGGAATCAACGACATTCTCAGTGTTTTCTGACAAGAGCGTCGAGCCTTGCGCGACTATTTTCCATCTCAATTTCGAGTTTCTAGTCTCCCTTCCAAAACACCATGCCTCTGAGGTGGTTTTGTCGTCAGGTTTTCCCAAGGTTGTAAAAATAAGTTTTAGCATATCTTCCTCATCTTTGCCTTGAAAAAAGTATCGTGACGCAAAGATGCTTAAAATAGTAATTGCAAGGGACCAGCAGTCCACGGATGCGTCGTACGACAATTCCCGCGAACTTTTGCGCACATCTACCGCATAGGCACACAATTCAGGCGCGCGAGTCCACAAAGTGCAAACCCCGCTCGAAAACCGCGACTCAACAAATGGAGAAGTGTATCGAGACATTCCAAGATCTCCAAGAACAACATTGTCGCGCTCATCAAGAAATACATTTTCGAGCTTGATGTCTCTATGCAAAAAACCATTTGAGTGCATGTGATTCACCGCGCGAATCAATTGCAGGCTCCACATCAACTTTTGGTCTATTGTCGACGCTGTTGTTTTAAGTCTCTCATACAAATTGCAGTTCATTTTTTCACATGAAAAGTGAATTCTGTTTTTATCGTCAGCATATACAAGACGAGGTTGTAAAACATTGTCGTGTGGAGGGAGGCAACACAGAGGAATAATTTCTCTAAGTACCGTTTGGGAAAATGCTACTCCGTCTTTACCTAAAAATGTCTTGAAGGCGTTATCATTCTTGTCAATGCGATTGTTCACTACGACTGTTCCTGTCCGAACAACTCCATATGTTCCCTTGCCAAGTGTAAAGTTTTTTCCCGAATGAATCAAAGCGCTTAAATGGAAAGGAACGTGCAAGGGACACAATACTTTAGAGTCAGCGTCTGATATAGAAACTTTAGGGGTTGGAGCGCATCGAAATGAAGACTCGTCCGAGTTCATGTTATTTAAAATACTCTTTTTACTATTTAAAATGTTTAATTTATCTAATACATGAAAACAAATGGAGTTTTTGACTCGAACTCTTTATGCTTTGCCCATGGCTGCTTCAGCTCTTTTCCTCGCAAGCACTGCCAGCGGATTTGCGGTGCTAACCGCAACTGTCGTATTCGCGAGCGCATACGAAGTTTGGTGCTTAAATAACAAGCGTTTAAAGTCGTTTAGTTACATTGAAAACAGTAAAAACGACAAAATGACCTGTCTTTTAGTTTTGAGTGCTATATGCTTGTATTCGACACTCTTCGTCTGGTCGGTATTTTTCCTCCGATCATTGAATTTAATTTTCTTTCTTTTTTTCGTTGTTTGGTCTACAGATGTCAGCGCGCTACTCGTTGGAAAGTTTTCAAGTACAATAAAGGTGTTTCAGGGCGGAACAAGGATTCTTCGCTTCATTAGTGAGCACAAGACGATATCAGGATGCATTGGCGGAATTTTTGGCGGAACAATTGTCGGAGTCTTTTACCTGCAATATTTATTTGTAAAGTTATCTTTACTAAATGCAATTTGTTTGAGCATGATTACCTCGTCAGCGGCGGTTCTTGGTGATTTAATAGAGTCTGCGTATAAAAGAATTTGTCAAGCAAAAGACAGCGACGTGTTTATTAAAATCCCAGGTCATGGTGGGGTTCTTGATCGCGTTGATAGCATATTGTTTTCTGCTCCAGTATGTGCTTTGGTTTGCCATTACAACAAATACAAATGGACCTAGAAAAGGTTTACGAGTTTGTTGAAAGAATGTGCGTCAAGTATTGTATTGACGAAAGCCACGACGTGTCACACTCCAAAGATTGCGTACATTTTGCAACAGAATTAATGCCTGTAAAGGTTTCGGAAGATGTACGCACGGTAATTTTGTTTGCAGCCGCTGTTCACGACACTGTTGACAAAAAATACACTAGTTTTGAGGCAGTGAATGAGGTTCGAGAATTTTTTCAATCAATACACCTTCCGACTACACTGATCAACGCGATTGTAGATATTATTACGACCATGTCCTACAGTTTTTTGGTTTCGCGACGCAAAGAAAGTCTTTCGTTTCCTGATCACGGCGAGTGGGAAGAGGCGTATCACATTGTTAGAAACGCTGATTTATTGTGCTCTTTCAGAGTAAAACGTTGCTTTCAATATCAAAAGCATCTAACTCCCGAAATTTCAGACAATGAAGCTATGAAAAAAGTTGCTGATCTATTTCGAACTCGAGTTTTTGCGTATGAAATTAATGGCTGGTTGACCATAGATAAGGCTAGGAGTTTGTCTACTTCTTTGAGAAAAAAAGCCCATGAGGATTTAATTTTGATTTAATTGCAAATACAATTCAAACAACGAGTTTGCAAGAGATGGAGTGTCGGCGGCGTACGTGATCCCGCCAATCACTGATGCAAAGTTGTCTGTTGAATTTTTTATTTCCACTATCCAATCAAGAGCCTGATCGCACTTAATGTGCGCGTCCTCCAAAGCCTTCTGTCGGCTTTCGTCAGGCCTTCCAACCTTGTACACTCCATGAAGAACCTCAAATTCAAATGAAAGTGACTGAACCGTTGCAGGGTCGAAATCCTTTGTAGAAAAAACCCTTTTTATTGTTTCTTCTTTTTTTGCAAGTGCAGGCGACTCGACAACCTCTTCTTCTTTTTCATTTGTAAGCGCGCGCGACTGGACCATTTCTTCTTCTTTTTCAAGCACTTCTTCTTTTTTAAGCGCGCAATACTCTTTTTGTGACGATGCGACAACGTCTGAAACCAAGGAATCGGACAATGCTTTCGCAAGAAAAAACATGTTTGAACCTTTGCAATCAATCTTGTTTTTAATTAAAAAGGTGCGAAGCTTTTGGCTATCCGGTTCTCCTCCTGTCGTTACAGATTTAAACAGCTCATTATTCTTAACAGACAGGTCTCGAAAAAAAGAAAGAATCGATTCCATTGTTTTGTTTTTGTGAAAGACAAATTATATATTTTTTGTATATAGTAATAATATTTTTTGTAAAGAAAAAATGAATAATAATAAACTAATTTTGCAGGCAATTACAGTGCAACATCGTACGGTTAACGAATTAGTAAAGGCATTAAAACTTCGATTGAGTGAAACCAATGAAAACGTTTCACAAACACATTTCCAAAAAAAAAGATTCACTTCAGAATACCTTAAAGGTTTGCATAAAACGAGGTTAGAAAATAAACATCATGATAACATAAAATAAAAAAGCAATACGTTCAATTATTTTAAAAAAAAAACTCTTAAAATGTCTGAACAATCTTTACCTTTAGACGCGGCGGTTATCCCTTTAGAAGGTGGTGCCAAGTGCATGGAAGGGAAAACTCTTGACGCAGTGACCAAGCGTTGCCGCTCCAAGAGAGCCACTGGTCCCGTTCCGAGAAAGCAGTGCTCTAAAACGCAGACTCGTGATCGTCAGTCAAAGCGCTGCCGCGGAAAGAGATCGCGTGTCGCGAGAAAGGAGTGCTCTAAAACCCAAGTTCGCGATGTTGAATCAAAGCGCTGCCGTTCCAAGAGAACGCCCGGCGTCGTCCCGAGAAAGGAATGCTCGAAAACCCAGACTCGCGATGTTAAATCAAAACGCTGCCGTGCGAAGAGAACTCCGGGGCGCAAGTCAATGTAAAGTGTATTTACTTTAGGAGGATAGAGAAAGTGATGAAGAGTATAAAATTGAATTGAAACGTTTACATTGTTACATGAGGCATTTTTGAAGAAAAATCGCACGAAAACCCCAAACATTCCCCCCCTAACTCAATTTTTGTGTCCTGAGAAGCCAATTGGCACGTATGTATTAAATTTGTGTAAATTTGTAGTGCTTCTTGTACTTGGCTAAACGTAGGGTTAACATATACCATTCTTTGTAGGTCATTACAAATATTTAAGTACATTTCGAGAAGGCTGCGTTGCCGAAACATCTTTTCGTGCTTTTCATCTTCTACAAAAACTTTTGCCTTTGCCTGCACTTCTGTAAGTTGTCGTCTTAAAAACATGAGACGAATTCGGAGTAAAGCTTCTTGATACTGGAATTCCATTTCAAAGCCGCTGAGACGCTTACGCATCAAAAATCGAGCCGACACGGGTTCCATCCAAAACGCACGAAAGCAATTGGGATGATCGGCATATATTGAGGTGACCACTGAACTTGGTATTGCGTCTGTTAATGGATCCGTATTGCACTGCTCTGTATTAGTAGAATTTGAGCCGACAACTAAAGCAACGTTTTTTGAAAAAGACGTTGTTAAATCGTAATGGTGGTTTGAACTGCTTGTTAGAACTCTGCTAGTCTCCCAATCAAAATGCGTTCTGCAGTTTGTACAAAACATGTGGTTGCACCCTTCGATGCGAAAAATTTGCGCCCTGCACCGCGGGCACGGTTTTGCTTCCTGCGAAATTGATTGTATTGAGGCTAAAATTGAAGCCTCACATAAATGAATCGCCTTTTTAGACTTTTTCTCTGGCTCAGTTTCATTTACACTAATAACAAATTCGCGACACTTAAGGCATATTTCCTTCTTGCATGTGCCGCAATGAGAGCCTCCAACAAATCCTCGGCAGTCGTTTCCTGGACACGCAAATATAGGGTTTGTTGTCGAACTGTTTAAAAACATTTTAGGTTTTTCTGGAAAAATTACGCGCTCGCCAAATCGCAATCGCTTCTTCAATTTAGCTACAGTGTCTTCCCATTCCAAAAATGGCTGCGTGGAAGGTAAAAGAGAGAATTCACGTTCCCATGTTAATTTCTCATGATACGCTTTAAAGATTAACAAAATATTAAATTTTTGGCAAAAATGTTTTGAAAAGTTAGTTTTGCATTTCATGCACGAAGGGGTCTCAAATGTTACGCAGCAGTCTCTGCAAGCTTCAAATCCGCAACTACACGTTACAATTTTTTCGCTTTTACACTCTTGCAAACAAACGCTGCACTCTACGTTCATTTTCTTTTTCTTTTAATAATTTGATGTTTTAATCAATATTTTTTTTGTAAATGTGTTTGTTTTTAGAGACGTGATGTAGAAAGAAAAAAAAACAAAAAGAACTTTTTTCCTTTTCGGCTTTAGTTTAAAATGGGTAGCAAGAGTGGCAAAAGCAGCAAAACAAAGGCTCAAAAAGATTCAGGAAAGGCAAACAAGACTTCCGGAAAAACTACTAAAGCTACGAACAAATCGACGAAAGCTACCAATAAGAACAACAAAAAGAGCGGGCAGGTTTCAAAGAAGACTAATAAAAGTTCAAAGACTCAAAAAAAGTCAGGCAAAACTTCTAAAAAGACAAACACGTCCGGCAAGAAAGCGTCAAAGGCCGACAAGAGTGACAAGAAGTCAGCTTCGAAAAAGAGTTCCAAGTCCGTCAGTTACAGTTCGAAGAAGACCACCAAGGTATCTGGTAAGAACGTGAAGAAAGGGACAAAGTCAAGCGGCAACCAAACTAAAAAGAGTGACTCAAAACAACGTTACGTGGGTTGGCTCTGGTTTTTGTGGTCTATAGTAATTATTGCATCGGTTTATTTTATTGTTTCAGCAGCAACAAAATAAAAGATTAATAAAAAAAAAACATCTTGTTGCTTAACAAGAAAAAACAAAAAGAATTTATTGCTTTATATATATATATATTGAGTACGTTAAAAAATGTCGGCATTTGAATCGTATATGATCGATTATGTGTGTACATCAAAAGGCATTATTGCAATTCCTTTCGCTCCAGGCGTTATCCTCGCTCTTCCATTTGGTCGCAATCTCCCATTGTTTGGATTGGCATGGGCAACTGTGATATTAATTTTTCTCTTCTTACTCGTAAGCCCTTGCGCAACCGACCTAAATTGCGTACGAGTTCCAAAAGCCACGGTTACTCCTGGAGGTGGCGGAATTGTTATTGGATCAATTGCGTCCACTGCAAACTTGACAAAACGGGTCACGTATACTGGAGCCTCAGGTGCCTTTACTGGTATTGTTAAAGGATCGACGATAACTGTATCTGCTGCAACGTACGCAGGATACAATGGTACCTTTGATGTTACTGCTGTAACTGCGACAACAGTTGTTGTAAGAAACAACAATATTTATCATGCGCCTGAATCTTCAACCTCTGCTAAAATTACAAGTTACGTCAATTACAATTCTTTACGGGACAACGCAAAGGCCTTCACAAAAGCAATCATTATTTACTATGTCTTATTCTTGTTCTTTGCAGTATGGGGTCGTTTGCTTTTGTGCAAGGGTAAAAATGCTGATGGAAAAGTTGAAAATGAAGGGTTTCTTGGAAAATTAAAGAGAGGACTTGGCCGAGTTTATGAGTACGATTTACCGGCGCCTAAACCTGAAAAGTCAAATATGGCTTTAGTGGAGGCACAAGCAGTCAAAGATCAAGATGCAACGATCAAAGCTGCTCAGGAGCAAGTTTTGAGGGCTCAGCAGAAAGCAAGGAGCATGACAATGAATTCATCATCAGAGGGTGGGGGATTATTAGAACTACCTTCCAAAACATCGTCTCAAGTTTTGGAAGCTTTACTTGGAAAGACTTCATAAAACATTTATTATTTAAATCAATTAATTTTTTTACTAAAAATATTCCCGCCCTCATTGCCCTCATTCCCGCCCTCATTCCCGCCCTCATTCCCATCATAAATTCCAGTACATTTTTGAAGTTCTTTTGCATTCATGTTTTTGAACTCAAATGCGATCCGTGCGCTGCAAAGATCTAGAAGCTTTTGCGCGTGAAGAAAATTAGCGGCTTCAAAAAGCTTCCATAACTTTATTAAGTCTGATTCAGAAGTGGCGATTTTATCTATCCATGAAGCGTGGCGCTGTAACTTTGTATTTATTCCAAAAGCATTTTTAAAATTGATTACAAATGAAGCAGAAAAGGGTAAAGGTTTCGGAATAGACAAATTGTCATCAATGTCAATTATGTTATAATATTCCATGACAAGGTACAATGTTTCTTGATCAATGTCAATATCAAGAAAAGTGTTTGCTTCGTACGTAAGTCCTTGAAAAAGTCCCCATTTTGCTGATACTTCTCTTGATACATATATTGCATTGCTAGAATCAGATTGCGATGATCGAAAAAACATTTTTTGGTTCGTTCGTTCAATAAAAAAATTAAATATTTTTTTTAATTTTTATAATATTAAAAAAATGTCTTTTTTAACGTGGTCTGGCGCAGCAATTGGGTGTGCTCTTGCCAATTTCGAAATATATATTGTGAATGTTGATTTTTCAGCTTTAAATAATGTAAAAAGACCTTTCTTTGATTTCATAAAACCTGTCTTTGCAAATAAAAGTATTAGTGGTCCACTTCATAATTTTGCCTGCACATTGTTTGGTGCTTTACTTGGACTTCTTACTGAAATGACGTACAATGTTTCGTTTCCAAGTCTTTTCATGTTCCTGCTATCTTCATTAATTACAAATAGAAACAAATTTTTTTCTTTACGTAGCGTACACGGCGAAAGCGAAAGCGAAAAAGATAATCTTAATACAACGGCCCCTTTCGCCCCGCAAACTGATGCTCTAAGCGAGGACCTTAACCGAGAAGAAACACTTTTTTTGCTTCGCCACGAGCCTACGACTACAGGCAATGAAGGAGATTTTCAGGTTACCAATGGAAGCGATGAAGGAGATCATCAGGTTACCAATGAAAGATATACCAATGGAAGCGATGAAGGAGATCATCAGGTTACCAATGATACTAACATTACCGATGAAGGTAGCAACGTTACCGATAAAGAAAAAGATACAGATACGAATGCAGAAAAAGGAGCGACACGAAATCTTTTAAGAAGAAGGCAATGAAGAATCAGTATCTATAATAAATTTTTTTTCAATTTTTATAAAAATGTTATAATAATAGTCGCCTCCAAACTCGGCCAAAATAAGTTCTTGATTAAATAAAATTTTTTTTTCAATGTCATCAAGTTTTGGACATTTGGGTCCGTAACCTTCTTCCATATCCGCACGATATCTCCAGCTTTTCCAATTTTCTAATAAAAAATTGTGTACTCCATTTAAATTTTTGTAAAGTTCAACACTGTATTCCTCACCAGCCAACGTATTTTCAATCATTGTAAGCATCCATACAAAACCCATTTTTATAATATTATTATTATTATATATATGATAAAAGTAAAAACAAATTGAAACGACATCATATCATATGGAGCCGCTTCTCGTTCCGAACGACAATCGCTTTGTTTTATTTCCAATCAAGCATCAAAATGTATGGGAAATGTATAAGAAGGCGGAAGCAAGCTTTTGGACAGCCGAAGAAATTGATTTAGCAAACGATTTTAAGGACTGGGAAACCAAGCTCACAAATGACGAACGGTACTTTGTGACTCGCGTCCTTGCGTTTTTTGCGGCATCTGACGGCATTGTCAATGAAAATCTAGCAATTAATTTTTCAAATGAAATTCAAATTCCGGAAGCTAGATGCTTTTACGGATTTCAGATTGCTATGGAAAATGTTCATGCCGAAGTCTATTCGCTGCTCATTGATACGTACATTAAGGATGCTGAGGAAAAGTCGAGTTTGTTTAATGCTTTGGAAACAATTCCTGCCGTAATGAAAAAGGCTCAATGGGCTCTAAAATGGCTTAACAAATCGTGTGCTTCGTTTTCGGAGCGTATTGTTGCCTTTGCTGCGGTTGAAGGAATCTTTTTTTCGGCTTCTTTTTGTGCAATCTTTTGGCTTAAGAAACGGGGCTTGATGCCAGGTTTAAGTTTTTCAAATGAACTGATTTCCCGAGATGAAGGTTTGCACTGCGACTTCGCTTGCTTAATCTATTCCATGTTGGAAAACAAGTTGCCGGAATCCAGAGTTCGAGAAATTATAATGAATGCGGTTGAGTGTGAGCGCGAGTTTGTGACGGACGCTCTTCCTTTTCGTCTGATTGGAATGAATGCCGATCAAATGTGCGCTTACGTTGAATTTTGTGCCGACAGAATGCTGGTTGCTTTGGGGTATTCAAAAGCATATAATAGCCCAAATCCCTTTGAATGGATGGAAATGATTTCGATGCAAGGAAAAACTAATTTTTTCGAGAAGCGCGTGGGTGAATATTCAAAGGCGAAGGTGGGGTCAACGGGTTCGATGGAAGAGAAAGCAAAGGAAAATGCGTTTAGTTTGGATACAGACTTTTAGTTTCAACACATTTACCCCAATTTTATTCTAATATAGTTGAAGCGCTCGAGCTTCTGCGAATCCTTCTGCTGCTATGCAGCTTGGGCCTTCCCGATTTCTTATGGGCGCGGCAATGTTTCGTATCCTTGTCGCGAGTTTCTCCTTTTGTGCAAGGAGAACGCGCCTTACGCTGGCTCTTGGGTTTTGATGGTGAGTTGATAAATATGTGAGTGTTTTTGCTCTTGCTTTTCATCGGTCTCCCAGATTTTTTAAGAGCGCGGCAATGTTTGGTATCCTTGTCGCGAGTTTTACCTGCCTGGCAAGGAGAACGTGCCTTGGAGCTGCGCTTAGAGCGCTTTACGGTGCTTTTGCTCTTGGGGCTTTTAGACTTGTGCAACTTCGGTCTTCCAGATTTTTTAGGAGCGCGGCATTGGTGCGTTACAGTGTCGCGAACTTCACCCTTCTTGCAAGGAGAACGTTTATTGTAGCGTCGTTTTTTACTAGGGCTTTTACTAGGGCTTTTAACAACAATTACAATAGGGCTCATTTTCATTTTAGGGCTAGAAGAGCCGCTAGAAGAGCCGCTTTTTTTGCTTGAAGCTGGCGAGTAAAATTTAAGGTGCACCATTTTTAACTTTTTCTTTTCAAAAAAAAAGTTATTTTAAGAAAAGCTTCTTTTTTATTTATTGCTTTACCATAAACAAAAATGGAGGTGTTTGTGATATCAATGAATGACAAGCGATTTTCCGCCGCTGAAAACAATTTAGTGGGTTCCGGATTTTCTAAAACTCAACTTGTTCGATTTCCAGCTGTGATTGGAGACTCTGTGGATTTGAATGACGCCAGCATAGTGTCTCCTGAAACAAAAAACCACGTTTTGGGGTTGAATTCCGGTACTTCAAATGGTCGATTTATTCCTTCAAAAGGAGCCTTGGGATGCTACTTGTCTCACTTTAAATTGTGGAAACAAATTGTAGCAGAAGGGAACGACGCAATTATTACCGAAGACGATATTGTATTTCGCATTCCGAATGCAAGCAGCGAGATACAAAAAAAATGGGACTCTGCCAAAAAGATAGGTTTAGACTTGTTGTTGCTCGGCAGTAGTAAACTTCCTCTCTTGCCCTCAACAGAATCAGGCTTGTTTCACGTCATGGATCATTTTTTTGGCACCGAAGGGTATGTAATCAGCCCCGAGGGCGCAAGAAGGTTATTGGAATCCGCTCTCCCAATCAAAGTGCAGGTTGATGCATACATTGGATCTTTTGCGGCATCCAAAAAGCTGAAAATTGGCGCCGTAAAACCTTCCATTTCCGGACAAAATCATATGCTTGCTTCAACTGTTCAACCTCAGACAGTAAAGAGGAAAGCTTTGCATTCATTAAGAAAACATTGGTTGCCCATAGCAATGCTTCTCTTACTTTTGATAATAATACTAGTTTTACATTTTTCAAAAGTAAGTAAGTTGCCGTTGGCAGATCTTAAGTAGAAAAAAAAGAAATGGGTTCGAGTTCGGGGAAATCCACAAAATCCACAAAGAGTGGAAAAACTGACAAGGCGTCAAAGCAGACAAAAACCCAAAACAAGACAAGCACAAAAAATAGTCAAAAGACCACCAAACAGAACTCTAAATCATCAAAAACACAATCAAAGAATGATTCAAAGACTACAAAGAGCGCTACAAGACACGATAAAAAGGCTGATAACAAGGGGGCTTCAAAAACGTCGAAAAAAAGCACAAATCAGGCGAAAAAGAACACGAAAACCGTGAGTGGAAAAATGGTGAAGAAGTCAAGCACGAAAGCGGCGAATACGAGAAAAAAGAACTCAAAGAAGAGTGGAACAAATGCAATGAAATCTATTAAGGCAAGCGGAAAAATAAGAGATAAGAGCGGAAATAGTCCTCTTGTTTTCTTAACTTGGATTATTGCAGCATCTGCCTTTGTTTTGCTAGCAGTTCTCGTCTATAATCAATATAATGCATCCTAATTAAATAAATTAATTTAATCTTTATTACTAGTTGAAGGTGTGGGGTGAAGGCTTATATATGTAAGTTTAAAATAATTATTTCTTTTCCTTTACAAGTTTCTCAGCCCTCTTTGCTTCAATGTCTAACTTTGATTGTCTTTTTGCCTCTTCGACAGCCTTCGCTTTTACTCGTAAAATTTCATTATAAGCTTCTTTTGCCTCACTAGCCGCTTTTGCAGCGTTCTGACACCCTTTTACATAAGCATCGTGCAATTCCTTTCTTGACATTGATGCTTTTCTTTCACCATCTTCAACGCCAGCTTGTGCTGCAACCTCTAAAGCGGCCTTTTCAGTAATTGCAGCCTCAGAAGCTGCTCGTTCAGTGGCTTGTGCTGTCGCAACCTCAGTAGCGGCTTTTGCAGCGGCCTCAGCAGCGGCTTGTGCCGCGGCTTGTGCCTCAGTAGCGGCTTGTCCAGTAGCCTCAGCAGAGGCTTGTGCAGCGGCTTGTGCAGCAGCTTCAGCAGCCTCAGCAGCGGCTTGTGCAAAGGCTTGCGAAGCAGCTTCAGCAGCCTCAGCAGCTGCTTGTGCAGCGGCTTGTGCAATGGCCTCGGCAGCGGCTTGTGCAATGGCCTCGGCAGCTGCTTGTGCAGCTGCTTGTCCAGCAACCTCGGCAGCTGCTTGTGCAACGGCTTGTGCAGCAGCGTCAGCAGCTGCTTGTACAGCAGCTTGTGCAACGGCATTAGCAGCTGCTTGTGCAACGGCTTGTGCAGCAGCCTCAGCAGCGGCCCGTGCAGCGGCTTCTGCAATGGCCTCAGCATCGACTTTTTCAGCGGCTTGTGCAGCTGCTTGTGCAACGGCTTGTGCTGCAGCCTCTTGTGCAGCAGCTTGTGCAGCTGCTTGTGCAATGGCCTCAGCAGCTGCTTGTGCAACGGCTTGTGCAGCAGCCTCAGCAGCGGCCCGTGCAGCGGCTTGTGCAACGGCCTCAGCATTGACTTTTTCAGCGGCTTGTGCAGCAGCCTCTTGTGCAGCAGCTTGTGCAGCGGCTTGTGTGGCCTCAGCAGCGGCTTGTGTGGCCTCAGCAGCGGCTTGGGCAGCGACTTGTGCAGGAGCCTCAGCCGCGGCTTGTGCATTGGCTTGTGCAGCAGCCTCTTGTGCAGCAGCTTGTGCAGCGGCTTGTGTGGCCTCAGCAGCGGCTTGTGCAGCGGCTTGTGCAGCAGCCTCAGCCGCGGCTTGTGCATTGGCTTGTGCATGTGTGGCCTCAGCAGCGGCTTGTGCAGCAGCTTGTGCCG
>Ga0136642_1000399_pt1 | contig 24205 bp, 18 predicted proteins | sample LowCatLa1302831Y_FD_115313 | JGI IMG/M metagenome (GOLD analysis project Ga0136642, IMG submission 115313) | Freshwater microbial communities from Lower Cathedral Lake, Yosemite National Park, California, USA - 13028-31Y | ecosystem: Environmental > Aquatic > Freshwater > Lake ... | reverse complement strand
GCCCGAGCCACCGTCGATGTAGTGAAATCCGGCTGGAATCTGTCCCACCCGGCGAATTCCCTTATCGCTAACTTCAATTTGATCCCCATCTTCGCAAACCAAGATGTGGGAGCGATCAAGACCCATCGATTCGGCGAGCGCTGCGTGCTGAATCATGTGGCGGTATTCCCCGTGTACCGGAACAAAGTTCCTCGGCCGAAGCAGCTGGTGGTAGGTCCGCAACTCACCTTGGCGAGCGTGACCCGAAGCGTGGACGTTTTCTTTACCCGAGTGAATCACTTCGGTGCCGGTGCGAGAGAGGTCATCAATCACTCGCCCGACACTCCACTCGTTGCCCGGTATGGGGTGCGAACTCAAGATAATGGTGTCTTCGGGCCCTACCTTTAAGAAACGATTATCCCCACGGGACAATTTCGACAGAGCGGCCATCGGTTCGCCTTGCGCTCCGGTGCAAATAACGCACACTTCGCCCGGCTCGTAGCGGTCAATATTCTCAACATCCACAAAGTCAGCCTTATCAACATGCAGCAAGTTAAGTTTTCGCGCAAGTTTTGCGTTGGCCTCCATCGATCGGCCCATGAGACAGATCTTGCGATTTTGCTCGAGCGCAATATCCACAATCTGCTGTACACGGTGGATATGGCTCGAAAAGCACGCCACGACTATGCGGCGATCAGAGCGCTCCAAAAACAGTCGCCGGAGCGCGGTACCTACCGTCGACTCCGAGGGGGTGAACCCTGGTTCTTCAGCGTTTGTTGAGTCACAAAGCAAGAGGGCCACACCCTCATCGCCCAATTGCGCCAGGCGCGACACGTCAGTGCGTCGTCCATCAATCGGCGTGAGGTCCAACTTAAAGTCACCCGAGTGGACAATGATGCCCGCCTTCGTGTGGAAGGCCAGTGCGTGCGCGCTAGGCACCGAGTGGGTGACGGGAATGAATTCGACCTCGAAGGGCCCAATACGCCTACGTTCGTGGTCAGCGACCTCAATGAAGGTCAAGTCCGCCGACACCTTCGCTTCGCTCAAGCGGTGCTTAGCAAAACCCACCGTCAAAGCCGAGCCGTAGATCGGTACGTTGACATCCTTGACTAGATAGCGCAAAGCCCCCGTGTGGTCCTCGTGACCGTGGGTCAGTACAATGCCATCAATTTTGTCTTGGCGCTCGATTAACCAGCGGAAGTCAGGCAGAATTAAGTCGACCCCGTACATGTTGGGCTCCGGGAACATCAAACCGGCGTCGACTACGACAATTCGACCATCTTGTTCGATAGCCGCGCAGTTTCGGCCAATCTCTCCCAATCCTCCTAAGAAGGTGACTCGTACCTGATCAGCCACGGGAGCTACGAACTTGCGCTAGCAATGAGGCGGCCTGGGCGTCCAGCGTCTCATCACTGGGGGCGTGGGGTAAGCGGCACTGCCCCACGGCGATACCGATGGCCCGCATCATTGCTTTAGAGGGCATGGGATTGGGGTACGTTTCGTTTCCTTCAAAGGCACAGCTCGCGGCGAGTCGGTCAAATATGGCTTGGGCTTCAGCCATTTCGCCCTTTCCGAAGGCGGTAATTACCCCTTGGAACTCCGGGCCCGCCCAATGCGAAGCGACCGACACAATACCGGTGGCGCCTTCGGCAAGAAAAGGCAATAACAGGGCATCGTCGCCGCTGTACAAATCAAGCCGATCTCCAAGCGATTGCTTTACGTGGCGTGCGGTTTCGAGGTCCCCCGATGCATCTTTGAGGGCGACAATATTCGCATGATCGCGCACTAGAGCCAGTGTTGTCTGCCCAGCAATTTTGCGCCCCGTTCGCGAAGGAATGTCGTACAGCATCACGGGTAGGTCAGTTGCCTCGGCCACCGCGGCTAAGTGGGCTTTGATTCCCGCTTGATTTGGTCGCGAATAGGCGGGCGTAGTCGCGAGGACACCTGACACCTTGGTGCCCTTGAGTCGCTTGGTGAGGGCGACGGACTGATCCGTGTTGGCAAAGGTCGAGCCAGCGAATACTGGGACCGTGACCTCATTAGCGACGTGAGTGAATAATTCGTATTTTTCGTCGTCACTGAGTGCTGGGCCCTCACCGGTAGATCCCGCCACAATCAGTCCATCGGAACCATTCGCGACAAGAAATCGTGCGAGCTCCCCCGCTACATCAAAATCAATCTCACCTAAGGAATCAAACGGTGTAACCATCGCTGTCAGGACTCGACCGAAGCGGGGTGAACTCATCTGCCCAAGATACCAGCCATCAACGATTTTGTGCGCCTACCTAAGCAACGAATCGATGCCGTGGACAAATTGTGGCTCAGAACCTATGGTTCGAAGTGCCAACGCCACGCCCTGAACAAACGAAGCTCGATCGAAAGAATCATGTCTAATGGTTAGACCCTCACCAGGCCCTCCAAAAATAATCTCCTGGTGGGCCACCAGGCCGGGAAGGCGAATCGAATGAATATGGACGCCAGCCTCAGTCTCGGCTCCACGGGCTCCCGCCAAGGTCTGCCTCTCGGTCATATCGTTCATCCGTGGCAAACCCACCTCAGCGCGGGCAGCGCCAATGGCCGACGCGGTTGTGAGGGCGGTTCCAGAAGGAGCGTCGAGCTTCTTATCGTGGTGAAGCTCAATGATTTCGACTCGCGGAAAGTACGGAGCGGCCATTAAGGCAAACCGCTCTGAAAGAACTGCGCCGAGAGAAAAATTAGAAGCCTGGACAACACCGGTGATGGTTGCGGCTTTCTCCAATTGGGCAGTTTCTTCAGGACTCAGTCCAGTCGTTCCGGTCACCAGCGCGACCTTGTTACTGGCGCACCAGAGGCTCAAGGCGGGAATCGTCGAAGCCACCGAAAAATCAACAACGTGAGAGATCTGTGTATCGGAGAGTTCCGCTAGGCTTTTGGCCCAACGAGCTCCGTGCAACTCCCGCGGTTCGTGCTCGTCAATTAAAGCGACCACCGAAATGTCATCAAACTGGCCAAGCCCCTCGGCCATTGCTTGGCCCATTCGGCCAGCACCGCCATTGATTGCGACCCGGATCATGACCCTACCTTAGTTCTGCGTCTTGCGGAAACTCTGGTTAATAGGAATGTCGCAGCTACGAGCCATAGAAATGTGGCCAATGCGGTTGAGGCTAATCCGAGTTCAATGTAGGGAGCGTGGTAGTGCCAGTGAACCTGCCACTTCCCCTTAGGCACTCGTGTGGACAGTATGAGTCCATGGCGCGAAACCGGCAAGGCTTCCGTTTTGTGGTTTGTGAGATTTAAGGCCGTCACTCGCCAACCGGGAAGGTAGGCCATTGAACGAGTGAGGGTAACCGGTTTGGCTGCGTGCACCACATCAAATTCATCGCCCCAGGCAACGCTTCGGGATGACTCCAGCCGCGAGCCGCCTACGCCCCCGTCATCAATTAATCGCGTGGGGACAATGGTTCCTCGAAAATGAAAAATACTTAGCCCTCCGACAGTGCCCGCCAGGCGCCATCGATCAGAAAGTGAGGTGATTGCATCCTGGAACGGAGTGACCAGATCAAAAGAGACCCCCGAGGAGCTGAACACTTTGGCGTCGGCCACTGCGAATGAGTTGGTCGAGGTAATGCGAACTCCGTACGAACTCATTCCTTGTTGAGAAAAATCAAAATTTATGGCACTGCCACTACAACCCCCGTTAATCGCCCGGCCGACAGGCCGAGAATGGGTGTCTATTAGTTGGGCTTGGAAATGAGAACCCTGCGACCCGGCAGTGGACAGAGCCACCTTCGTGACACGTAAAGCTTGCCCCCAGTAACGCAAAGCCGTGGGACCAACCGAGCGACTACAGACCGGCTCAGGGTGGTGGCGCGGTGTGTTGTGGTCGACCAGAGCGGCGGTGTTGACGATGACTGTTGAAAGGTCCAACTGTTGAAAAACGCCTCGCTTAAATACACACACATCAAAACTTGCCCTCGGATGCGTTCCGGTCACTAAGGAGTAGTGCTCGTTAATTAATGATCCGTAACCTTGAACACTCGGGATGCCCGTAAAAACATTGAGATTAGCCAAGCCAATTTGCTCTACCTCGGTCTCGTTGGAACCGAACCGGTCAAGAATGGCCGTTCGCCCATTCACAGGTCCAATCAACTTAAGAATGGCGCTTCGTGAAGGCTCCGCAGAAATTGGGTGATTGGCCACCGTACCCGTGGTGAGATACACGCTCGTTTGGCCAAGGGCGAGGAAAAGGGCCAGATCGATAGTTGCAAAGGAGACCAGCCATCGAAAGCGTTTGGGCACTTCGTTACGCAGAAGCAAAACTGCGAATAGCGAGACTAGAAGTCCAAAGATAATAAAAATCGGCCACTGGCGCTCCACCAGATGGGCCGACCGCGGTACGGCTCCGAGCCAAGTGGAAAATCTAGCTCCACCAATCCACAAGAGCGCGACCGTGCCAATGACGAGGCCGGTAATGAACAGCACTGCGACCTTGGTTCTTGTGGCGAGTTTCGAAACATTCCATCGACCCTCTCGGACTTCGTCGAGCAACCACGCCAAAAAGACACAGAGTGCGAGGTCGACCAAAACAATGTTGCGGCTCTGCAGACGGGTTGAGCCGAAGAGAGGAATATGACGGAGTATGTGTCCGAGAGGCGTGAAGCTCCCCCAGGTCGCGACCAAACCAATAACGGCCAACAGGGCGAAGAAGTTGAGTTCGTGTGTTGCGTCCCCCCGCGCCCGCCATTTCAGCCGGGAGAAAAAGACTGCCGCAGCGACTAAGGCGAGTAAACCTACGTAGCTCGTAACCTCGGGCAAATTGTAATTTGCGTAGTAGCCGGGTTGTCCCCAGCTACCATTTCCCCCAAGAAGTGTGGGAAACCAAAGAAGTCCCGTCCAGCGAATCACCAGTGACCCCGAGCCAAAGAACCAATAGTTCAGGCTTGCGCGTTGAGAGATTCCAATGAAGTCCCAGCCCGGAAGCATCTGGACTAAACCAATAGCCACACCCCAACCAGTCGCGACGGCACTCGCGACCAAGAGTGCAATTCGGTGCTTAAAAGTGGGCAGGGCCCACGACGGCCTGAGGACAAAAACGCTTCCCAGAAGTATCAAAAATAACAGTTCGACCTCGGCGATGGCTCGGGGCTCGCCGGTCAAAAAAGTCAAACCCCAAATGCCCGATAGCGCAACCATCCATCTCGCACTCGCCTTGAATAATGACCGCCAGGTCGAACTCAAACAGTCTGCGAGATCTCGTTGCCAAGCGAACATCACTAGGACAAGCCAAGGCAAGAAGCTGTAACCCTGGACAACACCCAGATGCACCATCTGGCCCATCATGGCTCCCGAGTAGGCGTAAAAAAGAGATGCGACGAAAGCGCTGGTAGATCCAAAACGTAGCCACCGCGCGAGTGCGTAGGCGCCCAACCCCGCAACGAAGTAGACCGCAAAGAGATTAATCAACCACGCTAAGGGACCTGGACAAAAAGCAAAGAGTAGGGTCAACGGGTACAAGGAGCCAGCATTCATCGCCCCCAGAAGTGGTGTTCCAGAATTTGCGTACAGGTTCAGTAGAGGTAGGTGCCCCGTACTTAAAATCTGCCCAGAAAGCACTCTCAAGGGGTAGTTCTGAATCAGGTTGTCTCCCGCGAGAGCGGGGTGACCCAACAAAGTCGGAATCCCGTACAGGAGCCAGGGCAAAATGGCCAAGAGCCCGATATAGACCACATCGAGTCTGGCGAGGGGTCGGTACCACGCTGTTGCCCGCAATTCAGCGGCGGTTTCCAGGGTCGGGCCTTTATCCATTTCATTCATTATGCGCGAAAACCCGTCACTCGAAGTTGGACAACAAGTGACGGGTTCACGACAGAACTACTTAGTGACGACGGGGACGTCCCCCACCGCGACGGCCGTTGCCATCACCGGAAGATGGGCCGCCAGGACCCAAGTCACCGATCTCACCAGCCAACTCCGCCTCGAAGCTCGCCTCGAACGAATTTGAGCGATTTGGCTCACTGCGACGCTCACCACGGTCCGAACTACGCTCACCGCGGTCAGAGTTGCGCTCACCACGGTCATCGCGACGATCGGGGCGCTCTTCACGCTCCGAAGAACCTTCGGCCTCTGGAAAATCACCGACGAGTGAGAGTGAGACCTTGCCCTGAGGGTCGATGTCATCAACCTTCACTTCAATGGCCTGACCCAGCTCGAGTACATCCTCTACTTGGCCAATACGCTTTCCACCATTGAGTGGCGAAAGCTTGGAGATGTGCAGCAAGCCATCACGGCCTGGCAAGATCGAAATGAATGCTCCGAACTTGGCCATGTTTACTACTCGTCCCTGGTAAATAGCACCGACCTCTGCGGTTGGTGGGTCCAAAATCAACGCGATGCGACGACGAGCTTCTTCAACGGCTCTGCCGTCCTTGGCGCCAATGGTGACGGTGCCGACAACGCCATCGTCGTCAACGGTGATCTCTGCACCAGTCTCCTGCTGCAGGGTGTTGATGACCTTACCCTTCGGCCCAATGACCTCACCAATCTTGTCGATTGGAATCTCCAGTGAGACAATCTTTGGCGCCACGGCGGCAACCTCGCTCCGTGGTTCAGCGATTGTGTCAGTGATGACCTTAAGAATCGCCAGACGAGCTTCCTTGGCTTGACGGAGGGCTCCGGCCAATACATCGGCAGGCAGTCCGTCAATTTTGGTGTCCAGCTGAAGTGCGGTTACGGCATCAGCGGTACCGGCGACCTTGAAGTCCATGTCGCCGAATGCGTCTTCAGCACCCAAGATGTCCGTCAGAGTTACGTACTTGCCCTCTTCGTACACCAGTCCCATGGCAATGCCCGCTACGGGTGCCTTGAGAGGTACGCCAGCGGCCATCAGAGACAGGGTCGAACCACAAACTGACGCCATTGAGGTCGATCCATTGGACTGCATGACATCGGAAACCACGCGAAGGGTGTAAGCAAAGTCTTCTTCACTTGGCAGTACCGGAATCAGGGCGCGCTCAGCGAGCATGCCGTGTCCAACCTCGCGACGCTTCGGTGCACCAACACGACCGGTTTCACCGGTTGAGTATGGGGGGAAGTTGTAGTGGTGCATGTAGCGGCGCCACTCGTCGGGGGTGATGGTGTCAATCTGCTGCTTCATGCGAGGCATGCCCAAGGTAGTTACGTTTACAACCTGGGTCTCACCACGCTGGAAGAGCGCTGATCCGTGGGTCATTGGGAATAGATCGAGCGCAGCGGACAATGGACGGATGTCAGTAATGCCACGACCGTCAATTCGCTTACCCTCTTCGACGATGCGCGCACGCACAATCTTCTTGGTCAAAGATTTCACTGCGGCCTTGATTTCGCTCAGCCGGTCAGCGAACTCTCCTTCGAGAGCGGAAACGATTTCCTTAGTGGCGACATCGAGTGCCGCCGAACGCTCAGCCTTGACGGTGTGGTTATTTGCCGAAGCAATCTTTTCTTTACCTACCGCTACCACGCGCTGCATAACATCATCTTGGTATTCGCTGAAGGTGGTGAATTCAATCGGAGTGATTGCGCCACGAGCAGAAACGAAGTTTTTGACCAATTCACGCTGCAGGTTGATCGCCTCACGAATCCAGAGCTTCGACTTCTCGAGGCCCTGGGCCAGCACCTCTTCGTCAACCTTCGGTGCGCCATCGGCGTACTTCTCAAAGGAACCTTCGGTTCCACCAGCTTCGACCATCATGATGGCGATGTCAGTCTCGACCGAGTCGGACAGTGCGCGTCCCGCTACGACGAGCTCGAATACTGAGTCGTCACCCTCTTGGAAGGTGGGGTGAGCAATCCATTCGCCGTCGGTGGTGTAAGCCAGTCGGACTGCGCCAATGGGGCCGTCGAATGGGATGCCCGAAAGCATTAACGCGGCCGAGGCGGCGTTAATTGCAAGAATGTCATGTGGATTTTCTTGGTCAGCGCTGAAAACGGTACCGACAACTTGGACCTCGTTGCGGAATCCCTTCGGAAAGGAAGGACGCAGCGGGCGGTCGATGAGGCGACAAATCAAAATGGCCTGGTCCGACAGTTTTCCCTCTCGACGGAAGAAAGATCCGGGGATCTTTCCGGCGGCGTAGGCACGCTCTTCGATATCTACGGTCAGGGGAAAGAAGTCAATTCCTTCTCGTACATTTCGCGCTGCGGCCACGGTGGCCAACAACATGGTGTCACCGATACGAGCAAGTACTGCTCCGTCGGCGAGTTGGGCGAGGTGACCGGCCTCAAAGGTAATGGTCTTATCGGTGCCCGTAATTGGGCTACTTACGCGAATCGCGTCAGTCATGGGTGTTCTCCTTATGTGGTGTGCAACACTCCGCCCGGATCCCAGTGGGCAATCTTCGATAATCGAAAATTCTCCACTGGCTCCGATGAAAACGGAAGTGTTACGAGGCGTCGATTTTCGACGCCGCTCGGCTAGCGACGAATGCCGAGACGACCAATCAAGGTGCGATACTGCTCCACGTTGCCCTTCTGCACATAATCGAGCAGACGGCGGCGTTGACCAATGAGCTTCATGAGTCCGCGGCGGGTGTGGTGGTCACCCTTGTGCATCTTCAAGTGCTCGGTGAGGTGGCTGATCCGCTCAGTTAACAGCGCGATTTGGACTTCGGACGAGCCGGTGTCCGTCTCGTGTGCGCGGTAATCGGAGATGATCTGCTGCTTCTCAGTCATAAAGGTATAGCCTCAATAATCGGGTGTCCCGTTGCAAGCCGCCAACGTGACGACCCACACGATCAGCGTCGCTGACCGAATTACTAGCCTAGCAGGGTTGCACCAAAAAGGGCAAAATCTTTGAAAATCTGCCGAGATTTCGCTACATCGGCGGTTATCTGAGCAATCAGCGCCTCGAGCGAGTCGTACTTGGCTTGGGCTCGCAATCGTCCGATGAAGGCCACGTCCAAAAATTGCCCGTACAGATCGCCATCAAAGTCGGTTAGGTGGTCTTCCACCAGCACCGCACCATTTTCGTAGAACTGGGGCCGAGTGCCCACCGAGATCGCTGAAGGGAGCCATTCGCCCTGGATTCGGGTGGCGCCCGCATAGACGCCATCGGCCGGCACGACCTGGTGACGATCAATAACTAGGTTCGCCGTCGGGAACCCGAGTTCACGGCCTCGCTTATCCCCCTCGACCACTAGTCCACGTATTTGCCAGCAGCGTCCGAGCACGGTCTGCGCCCCTTCGACGTTACCCTCGCGCAGGAATGTACGAGCCATCGTCGATGAAAATCGACCCTCAACCTCTTCGCCGAATGCCGCGCACGTAAGGACCTTGAAACCATGAATCTCGCCGGCCTTGCGTAATGTCTCAATGGTCCCTTCGCGATTTCGCCCGAAGCGAAAGTCCTCGCCCACCACAACAACCTCGGCGCCGAGCTGATTGACGAGAACCTCTTCAATAAAGTCTTCGGCACTCTGCTGAGCTCGAGCCTCGTCAAAGGTGACAACACGAGCCTGGTCAAGCCCCTGCTTTTCTAATTGCTCAATGCGCTGGGGCAAAGTTTGAAGAAGCTTGAAATCTTGGTCTGGAGACAGGATGCTGGCGGGGTGGGGGTCAAAGGTCAGCACTGTCGTGGCGCATCCATTGGCGTGATCGAACAAGGTTCCCAAGACCATCTCATGGCCACGGTGGAGGCCGTCAAAAACCCCAATGGCTACCGCCGAGGGTCGGGCAATTTTGCTCAGGTCACTGGCGTCTGCAAAAACGTGCATGCTCTAAATTTACAGGTCTCGTCCGTGGGCGCCGTCCAAGACAATCTCCGGTTTCCAGAGTTTTCTGCTTCGACGCAGTACCGCCACGAAATCTCCATCTTGGTTATAGACCGCAATTTCATTCCCCGCCCCTTCGACCTCACGGTCCAAGCGTTGGCCCATGCGAATCCTCAGAATTTCCTCCTCACTCAGGACAATTCCCACGAGGCCCGACATAAAAGCTTTGGGCGCAGCCAAGACATCCTCGCCCTGCTCCAGGGCCACTTCCAAGGCCTCCACGGTCACTGCGCTAGTGACCTTGTGCTGGCCACTCTGGGTTCTGCGCAAAGCACTCAAGTGACCCACCGTGCCTACTCTTTCCGCTAGGTCGGCGAGCAGAACTCGCACGTACGTGCCGGGAGAAACGTCGACGCTGAAATCCCACTCCGAAGGGTCGGCAGTACGGGTGAGCGAAAAAGAAGAAACCAAAATATCCCGAGGCGCACGTTCAACCTCTATGCCTTGGCGAGCTAGCGAATGCAGTCGTTGTCCACCGTGACGAAGTGCCGACACCATCGGTGGTATTTGTGTTTGGGCACCCAAGAACATTTCCGCAATAGCGTTGAACTCGGACTCTTCTAACTGGGGAACCGGAGCGGTGGATACCACCTGGCCATCCGCATCCAGAGAATCGGTGGCGACGCCAAGTTTGACTCGTCCGGTGTAACGTTTTTGCTCCCCCGTCGCGAATCGAATTAGCCGTGTCGCGGACCCCACGCCGAGGATTAAGAGTCCGGTCGCCATTGGATCGAGCGTTCCGGCATGGCCAACCCGACGTTCATTCAAAAGCTTGCGCACCCTAGCCACTACATCATGGCTGGTGACCCCTTGAGCCTTGTCTACAAGAAGTAGGCCGCTAGCTGTCGTCATGCTGTGTGCGGCGAATGACCTCTTCTACTGCCCCACCCGCGGCAATTGCGGGGTCGGCCATGAAGGTCAGCTTTGGCGTGCGTTTCATTCGAGTTTGTGCATTTACCGAAGCTTGAATCTGTGCACGGCGTTCCTCCAGCGCGTCTCGTGTTTCGGCGCTCAGCGAATCTAGGAACACGATTGCTGCGCGTACGTCAATGGCGGTTTCCACGCCAGTGACGGTCAGAAACCCAATACGATCATCAAATTCCGCCAAGCGCAGAAGCTCGTTAGAGATGATCTGACGAAGAGTCTCGTTCAGCCGAGCCGACCGAGGATAGGGGTGATGATTCGCCTTGTCGCGGGCCATTGGCTACGCCGTTCTAGGAATTTCGCGCTCTTCGAAGGTTTCGATGATGTCGCCCGGCTTCAAGTCTTGGTAGTCCGAAAGCCCAATTCCACATTCAAAACCAGTGGCCACCTCTCGGGCGTCGTCCTTGAAGCGACGAAGACTCGTAATAGAGCCCTTCCAGATAATTGCTCCGTCACGCAAGAAGCGAACCTTAGAGCCACGAGTAATAACTCCATCGAGAACGAAGCAACCAGCGATAGCGCCCAGTTTTGGCACACGGAAGACCTCGCGGACTTCGGCCTCTCCGGTAACGACCTCTTCGAAAATCGGGGCCAGCAGACCAAGCATCGCTGCCTCAATCTCTTCAATGAGTTTGTAAATAATTTCGTAGGTTCGAATTTGTACGCCCTCGACCTCAGCGAGCTCACGGCTTCGCTTATCAGGTCGGACATTGAATCCAATAATGGTGGCATTCGAGGCTTTGGCTAGCTGAACATCATTCTCGGTCACTCCACCAACGCCTCGGTGCACAATCACGAGCTTTACGTCTTCACGTTCGAGCTTGCGAAGTGATTCGCTCACCGCTTCGAGGGATCCCTGCACATCGGCCTTAAGCACAACGTTCAAGGTGGCCGACTCGCCACGCTGAATCTGTTCGAACAGGTCTTCCAGCCGCGTTCCGGCATTGGCGGCGGGCATTTGACTGGTGACTCGCGCGCGGTGAGCGCGAGCTTCAGCCAACGTACGCGCGTGCCCGAGGTCTCGGGCAACTCGCATCTCGTCGCCGGCGAAAGGCGGTTCTGAGAATCCAAGAATCTGAACCGGTGTTGAGGGGCCAGCAGTCTTGATTTGTTTTCCCTGGTCGTTAATGAGTGACTTGACCTTTCCGTATGCCGGTCCGGCTACGACAATGTCTCCAACACTGAGCAAGCCCTTTTGCACCATTACGGTTGCCACGGGTCCACGACCCGCTTCCAGATTGGCCTCAAGAACCGTGCCGACCGCACGGCCACTAAAGCGTGCGGTCAGTTCAGAAATTTCCGCAACGAGCAGGACCTGCTCGAGCAGTTCGTCAATGCCAGTGCCTTGTAGGGCCGAAATCTCAACCACGATGGTTTCGCCGCCCCACTTTTCAGGAACGAGGCCATGCTCAGACAGTTGCTGTAGAACCCGGTCAGGATTCGCATCGGGCTTATCCATCTTGTTTACAGCCACAATGATTGGGACGTTTGACGCTTTGGCGTGGTTAATCGCTTCAATTGTCTGAGGCATGACACCGTCGTCGGCGGCGACCACGAGAATGACAATGTCGGTGACCTGGGCTCCACGCATACGCATGGCGGTGAAAGCTTCGTGACCTGGCGTGTCCAAGAACGCAATGGACTTACCATTCCAATTCACTTGGTAGGCGCCAATGTGCTGAGTGATGCCTCCCGCTTCGCCCGCGACAACGTTGGTTTTACGAATGCGGTCGAGCACCGTTGTTTTACCGTGGTCGACGTGACCCATTACCGTAACAACGGGTGGACGGGGTTCGACTGGCAATTCGTCGTCAGTGTCACCTTCGTCAAAAAACTTTGCCATGAGTTCGGCTTCTTGCTGCTCACCCGCATCAACGAGACGAATTTCGGCCCCCACTTCAGCGGCGTACAACTCGATCATGTCATCGGTCAAGGTTTGAACGGCCGTAACCATTTCACCCTGCAGGAACAAAAAGCGGACGATATCGGCGGCACTGCGGTTGAGCTTGGGTCCGACATCTTTTGCCGTCGAACCACGTTCAATAATGATCTCTCCGACTGGTACTGGCGCCGACGAGGGCTGCCACGTGGTCATCTGAGTTGGCTCGAGCTCTTCTACATTGCGACGACGACGCGCAGTCTTTTTGCGTTGCGAACCACGAGGACCACCTTGACCGGCTCCGCCGGGACGTCCCGCTGGACGGCCACCCGCGGCGGGTGGACCACCAGCACCGGCGGGACCACCAGTTCGGGGAGCACTGAAACCAGGGCGTGCGCCACCAGGACGGGGTGCGCCTCCAGTACGAGGAGCCATGGGGCGGGGGCCTCCGGGGCCAGAACGACCAGGGCCGCTTCCCGCAACCGGACCGCGTGAACCTGGGGGTGGTGGAATTGGTCGACCGGTCGCCGAAAGAGGCCGACCCGGCGGTGGCGGAATTGGTCGACCGGTGGGTGACATTGGCTGAGGGGTGCTCCCGGGTTCGCCGGCACGCTGCGTGGGACGAATTGTTTGAGGACCACCTGGGGCAGGGGCTCGCGATGGCGCTGGTTTGACCGCAGCGGTACGTGAACGAACACCCTTAGGCGCCTCTGGCGTCGTCTCTGGGGCCTCTACGGTCAGCGTTGGGGTTGGCGTGGGCTCAGCAACTGGCTCAGGAGTAGGAGCCGCCGCTTCTTTTTCGGGAGCGACCACGTCAGGGGTGGCCACCTGAGCCGCCTTAGTCGCCTTGGCGGCCTTGGTGGCTTTGACGGGCTTGGGTTCTTCTGGTTGAACTTCGCGACGCAACCCTTCCGCGTCCACCTTGCGGCGAATACGGTCGGCTTGAGCGTCCTCAATGGAAGCTGACGACGAGGTTGCACCAATGTGCAGCGCGCCGGCCAACTCAAGGACCTCTTTGCTCGTGAGCCCCAGCTCTTTAGAGAGCTCGTGAACCCGGATCTTCTTTGCCAAAACTTTCCTTTTCAACCCACCGATGTGGATACAACACTATTTTTTACAACTACCGACAACTATTCGCCAGTACTTCTTGCACTGCCGCCAGGTCACTTGCGTGCACCTCGCTCTTAAGAGCTCGCGCTAAGTGGTGAACGCCAAGTTGTCCTTGGCACTCGCCGACTCCACAGAGCCACACTCCTCGTCCCGCACCGCGTCCGACCTGCCACGCTCCTCGCGAGTCACGTCCAACTCGAAGCAATTCCGAGTCCGAGCGTCGCGCATGACACACGACGCACGTGCGGTCCGGGCTTATGCTTCGCCCTCCACAACAACTTGACCTGCAGGCTCCTCCACAACTTCCTCTTCAATTTCTACTGCAGCTTCGTCGACTGAAACTTCGACCGTTTCGATCTCGACGTGGTGACCTTCGCCGTCGGTCACAACAGTTTCCACGGTGATTTCGCCTTCAGTTTCAGTTACAACCCGATCGACTACGACATCACCTTCAGTCCAAACCTCTTCGACAATGTCATCGTTTTCGGTGTCAGAGCGAATATCAATGCGCCAACCGGTGAGACGCGCGGCTAGTCGAGCATTTTGGCCTTCTTTACCAATCGCCAGTGAGAGTTGCTGGTCATGAACCATAACTGTGGCGCTACCCTCTTCTTCATTCAAGATGACCTCGCGCACTCGTGCTGGTTGCAGGGCGTCCTGGATGAACTGAATGGGGTCATCGGAGTAAGGCACAACGTCAATGCGCTCAGTGCGCAATTCGTTGGTGATGTTGCGAACTCTCGAACCACGAGCCCCCACACAGGCGCCAACCGGATCCACCATCTGATCGTTTGAAGCGACCGCAATCTTGGTGCGGTGACCGGGCTCACGAGCAATGGCTTTGATTTCAACGATGCCGGAAGCGATTTCGGGCACTTCGATTTCGAAGAGCTTCGAAACGAGTGCGGGGTGTGTGCGTGAGACCACAATCTGTGGCCCCTTGTTGGTATTGCGAACCTCGACGATGTACACCTTGATTCGCGAACCCGTTTGAGCGTGCTCACCAGAAATTTGTTCAGTCTGTGGCAACAATGCTTCCACTCGGCCCAAGTCCAACAGGGTGTAGCGGTGATCAGTTTGCTGCACGGTGCCCGAGACGATGTCTCCTTCACGGTTCGCAAACTCTTCGAACATTTGACGGCGCTGGATGTCACGGATTAACTGCATCAATACCTGCTTGGCGGTTTGAGCAGCGATTCGACCGAAGTCTTCGGGGGTGGCGTCCCACTCACGGATGACATTTCCCTCTAGGTCGAGCTCGAGACCCCACACCTTGATCTCACCACTCTCGGGGTTGATCTCAACTTCGGCGTCTTCGGCCGAATCGGGACGTCGCTTGTAGGCGGCCAACAGGGCGTTCGCCAACGCGACGAGGAGTTCGCCTTCGTCAATATTTTGGTCACGGGCAATTTGACCCAAAGCCTCTAAAAATTCAAAGTTCGCCATAATTACTTCTCCTTCACGGAACTACCCGCGGTTTTCTTGCCCTTTGAGGGAGAGGGTTTAGCCTCTGCACCCCACTTAAAAACTGTGCGTGCACGCTCAACCTTCGCTAGCGCCACTCGTACCTCACCTACCGATTGGTCATTAATGGTGACCGAATCGCTATCGACCTTTGTCACCACGCCTTCGAGGCGTCGAGTTGGTTCACCATCGCGCAGTTCGCGCAGTGTCACTATCTCGCCGAGCGTGGTAGAAAAATGCTTTGGGGTTCGCAACTTACGCTCGAGACCGGGCGAGGAAACATCCAGCGTGTAACGGTTAGGAATTGGGTCGTTGGCATCAAGCCACTCCCCAATTTCGCGATTCGCCTTAGTCACTTCGTCCAGGGAAACGCCCGTGGGCTTAGTAACAACGATTTCTAGGTTGCCCCCGTGCAATTCGAGGTCGTAGAGGTCGAGTCCTAAATTAGAAAGGATGGTGGTCACGGGTGTCTCGAGATCCATGCCTCTCCTTTCTTTAAACAGACGTCGACAATGAAAAACGCGGGCCTTCAGCCCGCGTCCACGAGTCAATCGTCCTATGCGGACTATCGGCGACCAGTTTATCAGTGACCCCGATGCACCTCAAGGGGCAATTTCAGCGACCCCAAAATAGGAGAAAATGAGGATTAATAGGATTTCGCGACAATAGCGACTAGGTCGCTCTCCTGGTCCGATAGGGGCATGCTGCCGTCTCTTCTTTGCAGACACCGTACGGTAATTGCCTCCTTCTTCAAGGCCGCCTCCCCTGCGCCATCCACGGTTTCCCAGGCCAAACGGGCAAAACCCGTCTGTGCCGCAGTAATGGCCTCTTCGATGGTACTCACGTCGTGGGTGTTGTTGTCCCGATGCGAAACGGCCGCACTGTACAAGAGCCGCTGCATGTCCTCGAGAAGAATCTGGGCGTGGGCCACGGTGGTAGTGAGGGGAACCTGAGCCTTCTCATTCGTATCGCGGCGAGCGACCGTCACTTCGCCATTGGCGAGGTCACGAGGTCCAAGTTCAATTCGAAGTGGCACGCCTTTGATCTCCCAGTCGGTGGCCCGTCGGCCGAAACTACCCGTAGCGATATCGAGTTCGGCTCGGATTCCTACTTCTAGTAACCGTGCGACTAGGTCACGACAGGCCTGGTGCACCGACTCATCGTCGCGAACCGCCATAACCACCACCTGAATGGGGGCGACAATGGGGGGCACCACCAAGCCCTTGTCATCACCGTGGGCCATGATGAGCCCACCAATGGTCCTTGTCGAAATCCCCCATGAGGTGGTGTGGCAGAGCTCCGATACGCCCGACTCATTCTGGAAAGAGATATTGAAGGCCTTGGCAAAGTTAGTGCCGAGCTCATGACTGGTCGCCATTTGCAGAGCTTTACCGTCTTTCATCATTGCTTCGCAGGACATCGAATTAATGGCTCCGGCGAACCGCTCACTCTTTGGTTTTATTCCGACGTAGGTTGGTACCGCTAGAACTTTTTCGAGGAAGTCGTTATAGACCTCTAGATGAATCTTCGTCGCGTAGGCCGAGGCGTCTTCGTAACTCGCGTGAGCACAGTGCCCCTCTTGCCAGAGGAACTCGGTCGTTCGCAAAAACAGTCGCGGCCGCATTTCCCAGCGCACAACGTTGGCCCATTGATTGAGCAGTAGTGGTAAGTCGCGATGGCTTTGTACCCACTTAGCCATGTACTCGCCAAACACCGTCTCTGAAGTTGGACGCACCACGATTGGTTCGGCCAGTTCTTCGCCGCCGGCCACCGTCACAATCGCCAGCTCTGGACTAAAGCCTTCAACGTGTTCCGCCTCGCGCTTTAGGTAGCTTTCGGGTATGAAGAGTGGGAAGTAGACATTTTTCGCTCCGGCCGCTTTGATCCTCGAATCAACCGCACTCTGGATTCGCTCCCAAATTGCGTACCCGTAGGGGCGAATGACCATCGTCCCGCGCACGGGCCCATTGTCAGCCATTTCCGCCTTGGCCACTACATCTTGGTACCACTTGGGAAAGTCTTCTGCCTGTGGGGTCAGGATTGGCTCAGCCACGGTGCTCCTCAGTTACGTTTCACTAAAGGATAGTCAGGCGCTAGTTCTGCGCGCGTTTGCGAATGAGTTCAATTCTCTCGCCTGAATTATTGGCGTCAGAGCCCTTGGCGTCGAGGAGTAGCGCACGGTCAGCTTCGGCCTCAGCTTCGGCTCCCTTATCGCGCTTGGCTAGTCGAGCAGCTATACCCTCTTCCGCGATTTTCTTCGCCTCGGCGACTAGCGCTTCGACCATTTCGTCCTCAGGCACCACTCGAACTATCTGACCTTGGATGAAAAGGTGCCCACGCTTCTTCCCCGCCGCTATACCCAAGTCAGCGTGTCGCGCCTCACCAGGTCCATTCACAACACAGCCCATCACCGCAACCTGAATCGGAATCTGCAGTTCACTCAAAGCCGCTTGCGCCTCAGTAGCAATCTTGATTACATCTACCTCACTACGGCCACACGATGGGCAGGCGATGAGGTCCAATCCCTTACGCTCACGCAGACCGAGCGACTCAAGTAACTGGCGACCCGCTCGGGCCTCTTCGACGGGGTCTGCCGTTAGCGAGTAGCGCAAGGTGTCGCCTATACCCTCACTCAACAAACTGGCGATACCGGCTGTGCCCTTGATGAGACCACCCGGGAGCGGGCCTGCTTCGGTTACGCCCAAGTGGAGCGGGTGATCGAATGTTTCTGAGGCGAGGCGGTACGCAGCAATCATCAGCGCCACCGAGGAGGCCTTTACCGAAATTTTCACATCAGTGAAATCCACCTCTTGGAAGTAGGCCAGTTCAATTCGGGCAGATTCGACGAGCGCCTCGGGGGTCGCCCCACCGTACTTCTCATAAATGTCTGGGTGCAGCGAGCCGGCGTTTACCCCAATGCGGATTGGCACGCCACGGTCTTTGGCCTCACGAGCCACGAGCTTTATCTCTTCGGGCTTGCGCAGGTTTCCCGGATTAAGGCGCAGACCCTGCACTCCCGCTTCGAGAGCGGCCAATGCCATCTCAACGTGGAAATGGATATCCGCGACGATGGGCACCGGCGAGCGAGGAACGATTTGTGCGAGCCCTTCCGCTGCGGCTTGTTCATTGCACGTACAGCGAACAATGTCAGCACCTGCAGCGGCCAGCGCATAGATCTGCTGCAAGGTGCCATCCACGTCGGCGGTTTTAGTGGTCGTCATCGACTGAACCGATATGGGCGCGTCGCCACCCACCTTGACCGACCCGACAGAGATCTGGCGGGTCTTTCGACGAGGGGTGAGGGGGTTTGCAGTGACGTCCACGGTTCTATTCTGCCCGTTTTTTCCCGACCCGTTACCTCTAATTACAACAAAATTTCGAAGAAATCGTTCGACCGGGCTACGAGTGCCTATTTGAATGGATTGACCATTGGGTGAGCAATGTCCAAATACAAGGTGCAGACGAAAAGTACCAACAAAACTCCAACAAAACCAACGGTCAGGAGATTTAGTTTTGCCAGGTCAAATTGATACCGACGACCCTTCCGCGAGCGCAGACGCTCGTACACCGCAATAGCCACGTACCCACCATCGAGAGGCAGCAGGGGCATCATGTTCAAAACCCCGATGAAAATATTCACCATCATGAGCACTCCCAGCAAGGGGGCCCAACCCGCATTGGCGGCTTGGGTCGCTATTCGCACTACCCCCACAATGGATTGGGGGCGCTGCTGCTGGTTCTTCACCGAATTCGCCGCGCTCGGTGTAGCCACCTGGTGAAAGAGACTGGCGAACATAGTCGGAGAAAACACATGGCCAATCGCCTTGACTGCCGCCGTGATGGTGCTGCCAACAACGTGGAAGCCATTTGGAATCGCTGCCGTGAGGGCAATCGGAACTATCTGTTCTCCCAGGCCAACGCCCAAGTAACCAACTGGTGACGCCCCCGACGCAATAACTACACCACCACTGCGTAGGGTGCGTCCATCGACTGGTGTGACCGAGAGAACGATTCTCTTGCCCGCGCGCTCTACCACGACTCGGAGTTGATTGCCCGCCTGGGCATGAATCATCGAAGTTAACAACGAGGGACTCGTCACCTGACGACCATTAACGGAAACAATCCGGTCACCGGTGCGCAGCCCCGCGCTCTGGGCCGCGGTTTGCTGATGCCCATCCCACGTGGCGAATCCGGTGATGGCCACGTGCGAGGGGCTGGCCTGGCCAATAAAGAGCAACGAGGCCCACGCCAGTAGTAGGGCCATCACCACGTGCATGAATGAGCCAGCAGAGGCGAAAATCACCTTTCGCGGAAAACTGGCCTGACGATAAGTGCGCGCTTCGATCGCCGGGTCAATAGTGTCGCCCCAGGTCATACCCGGGACTTTGACGTATCCGCCTAGTAGTAGGGCGCGCACGCCATAGCGTGTTTCGCCAATCTGCTTCGACCACAGAATTGGTCCAAAGCCAACAAAGAAGTCCGTGACCAGCATGCCCGAACGTTTGGCGGTTATGTAGTGGCCGAACTCGTGGGCCATCACCATGAACATAATCGCGAAAATGATTAGGGGAAGCGCCACTCCCGCCAAGGCGGTGAGAGCGGCCCCAACGGCGAGCAGACCCACAAGAAGGAGCCACGGAGAATTACGAGTTGAAGTATCCATACCTATCTAGGCAGGCTAGCGGTGGCGATCTCTCGAGCACGCCTATCGGCCTCTAAGAGCTCACTAAGAGTTTCTATGGCCGATGGTTCGTAGTGGTCCAGGGTCGTCGCAACAATTTCAACGATTTGACGCCAAGTAATCCGCTCCCCCAAGAATGCCTCGACAGCAACTTCGTTGGCCGCACTCATCCAAGCGGGCGCTCCTCCACCAATGCGTGCGGCTTCGTAGGCGATTGACAGTGCGGGAAAATTTGCCACATCGGGCGGGAAAAACTCGAGCGATAGAGGAGAATGAAAATCCAGTGCGCCCCAAGCATGATCCAATCTCTCCGGTAGTCCAAGACAGTACGCAATTGGCAACCGCATGTCGGGCTTGGACAACTGCGCAATTACCGATCCATCTACGTATTCAACCATCGAATGAACTACCGATTGCGGGTGGATGACGACCTCGACTCGGCTGACCTCAATGCCAAAAAGCGCGGAGGCTTCTAAGACTTCGAGCCCCTTATTCATAAGCGTGGAGGAGTCAATCGTTATTTTTGGACCCATGCTCCAAGTGGGGTGCGCCAAGGCTTGTGCCTTGGTCGCGGTGTCCAGGGTCGTGGAGTCCCAACCACGGAATGGGCCACCCGAAGCGGTGAGAATCAGTCGACGCACATCGGGATAGTTGGCCTCCGCCGAGGCTCCCGCCAAGGCTTGATGAATAGCGCAATGCTCGGAATCAATCGGCAATAATTCTGCGCCTCGGGTGTGGCGCACTTGCTCTACTAACGGCGACGCCGCGATCAAGGACTCTTTGTTAGCGAGGGCTAAGCGCTTCCCCGCTCGCAAGGCGGACAGGGTCACCGGCAGTCCGGCAAAACCCACGACCGCATTGACCACGGTGTCGGTGGAACTCGCAAGTTCACCAAGCCCCTCATCCCCAACAACGACCTCTACGCCAGATAGTGCCTCTATGACGGCTGCACGAGCCTGATTGGTGGGCACACCAATACGAGTCACGGAAAATTCTCTCGCAATCGCAATGAGTCGATTTACGCTGGCGGCACCTCCCGCGATAGCGGTCAGCTCAAAACGTTCTGGCTCACGGCGCAGCACTTCAAGCGTTTGTGTGCCTATCGACCCAGTCGCCCCGAGTAACGCAACGGTCGTGCGGCTCATGAATTAGCTCAGGTGCGCAAACTGAGTGAAGTAATAAATCGTGGGCAAGGCGAAGAGTAATCCATCGATTCGGTCAATCACCCCACCGTGACCCGGCAAGAGTCTGCCCATGTCCTTAACACCCAATGAACGCTTCACCATCGACTCGAAGAGATCCCCCATCGGCACGACCAGGGCAATAAGCATCGCCAGCTCTAGACCGTGAGTGGCGGTCCAAGGTGACATCATCGGCAAGAGGAGGTAACCGACCAAAAGAGTGAGTGCGCTTCCACCAATCAGACCGCCAAATGTTTTATTGGGTGAAAGGGTGGGATTGAGTGGTCGCTTGCCAAACCATCTTCCGGAAAAGAGCGCGCCCGTGTCATTGGCAATAGTCAACATGACGCCACCCCAGAGAAAGGCAATACCGTGGCGACCGGCGAAGGTGTGCGAGGAGAGGATGAGTAGGGCAAATGAACCGAGTCCACCAATCCACGTGAAGACGAAGACTGTTGATCCCAACCCCTCCATCACATCGAGTTTTTGTGGCGAAAGGGCGTACCAAATAAAACCCACGATAATCATCATCACCGAGGTGGCGGCGTAGCCCACGAAGCTGCCGTAGAGATAGCTGTAGGTGGCGAGCGTCAGAACTCCCGCGATGCCCAGCGCACTTGCGGGGTGATACCCCGAAGCACGAAAAGCTTCGAAAACTTCAGCCGCCGCAATACCAAGCAACAGCAATACCAAGAGCGCGGTGACGGTTGAACCCAAGTAGAGCACCGCAAACAAGAGGAGAGTCAGGGCGATGCCCGTCACGGTGGCGCGTCCCACCGTGGAAGTTTGCCCCTTACGCACGGCTCTTCCGGCTAAGGGATCACGAGAGCTGGATGAGGGCTGTCGGACCAGGGAGGGCGTCACTGGCTCGGGTCGTGCAAGCTCGACCTCACTCATCGGCTCGAAGCCAAAGGGCTCTCGGGCCGGGGGCATCTGCCAGCTGCGGGCGTCTTCCGCGGGATCTCTTTGCGCGAGTACCGAAGCATCGAATTGGTCTTCGTGGGCAACCCAATCCGCCTCTCCTTCGCGCCAGGCGGGGGCGGGAACATTGGCCCACGGGTCGTCATCTAGGTTCTCGCGAGCAACCACCATGGGGACTGCGCCCGTTGGCTGTTCGGTCCAGTGAGGCAAGAGGGTGTCTGGATCGATGGCTGGAATTTCATCCACAAGGTCGGCGGCGAGTTCGGCGCCGGAGATGAAGACTCCCGCGGCGGTCAACTCGCCTGTGGGCTCGTCATCGTAGAAGGTGTCGTCAGACTTCAAGGAGCTCTTGTTCCTTGTGCGTAAGAAGCTGATCAATCACGGCCACCTCGTCTTGGGTCATCTTGTCGAGCACCTTTTCAACACGCTCGATGTCGTCCTTAGACAAGCCGTGTTCTTTTTCGCTCTGCTCAACCTCTTGGCGGGCGTGACGGCGAACTCCGCGGACCGCGACCTTGCCATCTTCGGCTTTAGTCTTGACCACCTTGACAAAGGCCTTGCGGCGCTCTTCGGTAAGGGCGGGAAAACTCAGGCGTATCACCACACCATCGTTCGATGGGGTCAGTCCGAGGTCGGCATTTTGAATGGCTTTTTCAATCGCGCCCATGGCGCCCTTGTCAAAGGGCGAGACCACGAGCATCCGGGGCTCGGGAACGGAGAAGTTGGCCAACTGCTTCAGTGGCGTCTCTGAGCCGTAGTAGTCAACGAGAATCCCCTCGACCAGGTTTGAAGACGCCCGGCCCGTACGAACGGCGGCGAAGTCGCTCTTGACGTGCTCGATGGCCTTGGTCATTCGGTCCTTCGTGTCTTCGAGGACCAATTCGAGAAATTCTTCTTTTTCCATTACTTCACTAGCGTACCGACAGCTTCGCCATCGAGCGCGCGTCCTAAATTACCCGGCTGCATCAGGTCAAAGACCCTCAGCGGGAGGTTGTTGTCCTTGCAGAAAGTAATGGCGGTCATGTCCATGACCCGTAGATCCTGACGGATTACCTCGTCAAATGAGATCTCGTCGTATTTTGTCGCCGAAGAGTCCTTGCGAGGATCAGCGGAGTACACCCCGTCAACTCCCCCGTGGGTCCCCTTCAAGACGTACTGCGCCTCTATTTCGGCCGCCCGCTGAGCGGCGGGGGTGTCGGTGGTGAAGTAGGGGTTGCCCATGCCCGCGGCGAAGATGACAACTCGACCCTTTTCGAGGTGACGAACCGCGCGCCGGCGAATGTAGGGCTCGGCGACTTGATCCATGCCAATGGCCGACATCACGCGAGTAGCGCGACCGTGCGATTCAATGGCGTCTTGGAGGGCCAGCGAGTTAATGACGGTGCCGAGCATCCCCATGAGATCGGAGTTGGCCCGATTCATTCCGGCCATAGCGCCCGTGGCTCCCCGCCAGATATTTCCTCCCCCGACTACGACCGCTAGTTCGAGGCCGCCCTTCGCCATGGCTTGGGAAATCTCGCGAGCGAGAAAGTCTACGGTGGAGGCATCAATTGTTTCGTCCGAAGCGGCCGAGGCCAAAGCCTCACCCGAGAGTTTTAGAACGAGACGACGCACGTACTGAATCTAGCCTCCGATGACGACCTGCGCGTAGGCAGAGATCGTCGCGGAACCTAGATATTGCTCAATTGACTGCTTTTCGTCACGCACGAAGGGCTGCTCGAGCAGAACGCGCTCTTTAAACCAGCCGTTTAAGCGACCCTCAATAATCTTGGGCAACGCTGCTTCGGGCTTGCCCTCGTTTCGAGAAATCTCTTCGACGGTGACACGCTCGGCGTCCACTTCAGCCTGTGGCACATCGGCTCGCGCCAAATAGGCAGGCTTCGAAAAGGCCACGTGAACACAAATCTCGTGCGCGATCTCGGCGTTGCCTCCCTTAACCACAACGGCCACGGCGTTTACGCCCCGTCCGGACTGTTGGTGCAGGTAGGTCTCGACGACCTCGTCAGCGCCCGCTTCAAGGCGGTACACGCGACCCACGGAGATGTTTTCCTTCAAGGTGGTGAGCATGGTCTCGATTCGACCTTGGAATTCGCTCACGGTCGACTCGCCGCTCTCGCAGACCTTGGCGGCGATCTCGTCAACTAAGGCGGTGAATTCTTCGGACTTAGCGACGAAGTCGGTCTCACACCGAAGCTCAACCATGGCGGCCACATTCCCATTGCGAACAACCGAAACAGCGCCTTCGGAGGCGTCACGGTCAGCGCGCTTTGCGGCGGAGGCAAGT
>Ga0136642_1000398_pt1 | contig 24211 bp, 22 predicted proteins | sample LowCatLa1302831Y_FD_115313 | JGI IMG/M metagenome (GOLD analysis project Ga0136642, IMG submission 115313) | Freshwater microbial communities from Lower Cathedral Lake, Yosemite National Park, California, USA - 13028-31Y | ecosystem: Environmental > Aquatic > Freshwater > Lake ... | reverse complement strand
GACGCGTGAACTCGGTGTGCAGTTCGCGCGCGAGGGCATTCGCATCAACGCGCTGTGCCCTGGCCCAGTGAACACCCCGCTGCTCAAGGAACTCTTTGCCAAGGACCCCGAGCGCGCCGCGCGCCGCCTCGTGCACGTGCCGATGGGTCGTTTCGCCGAGCCAGAGGAAATGGCCAGCGCCGTGTTGTTTTTGGCCAGCGATGACTCGTCATTCATGACGGCGAGCACCTTCTTGGTTGACGGTGGCCTCTCGGCCGCTTACGTCACGCCCCTGTGAGGCTTAGCTAACTAACAGTGTGTCGAGGGGGACGGGTCGTACCTCGGGCGTGTAGTACTCGCTCAGGTACTTCTCGCCCTCGTCGCACATGATGGTCACGATGGTCCGGCACTCGGGGAATCGTTCGCGAACCTCCCGTGCGGCCACGATGTTGGCACCCGAACTCGGTCCCACGAGAAGACCGTGCTCACGGGCGAGCCGGCGCATCTCAGTAATGGCGTGATCACTGTGCACGTCGACCACGACGTCAACTTGCGCGCTGTTGCGCGCGTAAATGCCGGGTACGAAGCCGTCGGCAATGCCTTCGATCTTGTGCAACCCTGTATCACCACACAAGATGGTGCAGGACTCGCTGGGCTCGAGGCCAACCAGGAGAAGATCGGGATTGGCGGCGCGGAGTGCCTGACCGACGCCGATGAGTGTGCCGCCGGTACCGACGCCCATAATGAAGGCGTCGGGAACGAGGCCAGCGGGGAGTTGGCGAAGAATCTCGGGCCCCAGCCACTCTCGATTCTCTTCAACATTCCATTCGGACTCAAACTGCTGCGGCGCGAAGTAGCCCGGTCGTGATCCGAGTTCCTTGGCCGCCTCGAGCGCACCATTGACGTGAAAATTACCCACCGTCACCAGAGTCGCCCCGAAGGCGCTCGAAATAGCCGAGCGTTCGGGACTGAGACCCTCGGGCATGACTACCACCATTGGGTATCCCTTGACGGCCGCCACCATGCTCATGGCGTTTCCGGTGTTACCGCTCGAGGCCTCGACGATCGTGTCACCGGGACGAAGAAGCCCTTCTCGTTCGGCTCGTTCAATGATGAACTTGGCCATACGAGCCTTGATCGACCCTGAGGGGTTGAGATATTCGAGCTTGAGCCAGAAACCATCGACGTTGAGCAGCGGCGTACCGCCAATGGCGTCGAGCACCGTGCGAGAAGCGAGCGAGGCCACAGTCCTTCCTTGGCACCCCGCACCGTTGCGTTGTGATGACTCGAATCTACACAGAACCGCGCCGAAAGGCGAGGCCTAGTAGCGGTAGGTGTCGCCTTTGTAGGGACCGGTCACCGACACGCCGATGTAGTCGGCCTGCTCCTTGGTGAGCGTCGTCAGCTTGACACCCAACGCGTCAAGGTGTAGTCGCGCCACCTTCTCGTCGAGGTGCTTCGGCAAGACGTAGACCTTCTTTTCGTAAGCGCTGGCGTTGGTGTGCAGTTCAATTTGCGCCATGACCTGGTTCGTGAAGGAGTTGCTCATCACGAAGCTGGGGTGACCGGTCGCGTTACCGAGGTTGAGCAGACGACCCTCGGACAGCAGGATGATGGCCCGTCCGTTAGGCAAGATCCACTTGTCGACCTGAGGTTTGATGGTCTCGCGGCGAGCGCCGGCGAGGTTGGCCAGACCGGCGATGTCAATCTCGTTGTCGAAGTGACCGATGTTGCCCAGGATGGCTTGGTGCTTCATCATCAAGACGTGATCCACGGTGACAATGTCGCGGTTGCCCGTCGCGGTGATGATGATGTCGGCGTAGGGGAGAGCGTCTTCGAGCGTGGTGACCTGGAAGCCATCCATGGCCGCTTGGAGGGCGCAAATGGGGTCAATTTCGGTCACGATGACGCGAGCACCTTGACCGCGAAGGGACTCGGCCGAGCCCTTACCCACGTCGCCGTAGCCGCAGACGATTGCGACCTTGCCACCAATCAAGGTGTCGGTGGCGCGGTTGATGCCGTCGATGAGGGAGTGCCGGCAACCGTACTTATTGTCGAACTTCGACTTGGTCACGGCGTCGTTGACGTTGATGGCGGAGAACAAGAGGGTCTGCGCGCGCTCCATCTCGTAGAGGCGCATGACACCGGTCGTGGTTTCTTCCGAGACACCAGTAATTCCGGCCGCCATGGGGGCGAAAACAATCTCACCACGGCCAATAATGTCGCTCAGCAGGGCGAGAATGACGCGGTACTCTTCGGGGTCACTCTCGTCGGCGGCGGGCACGAAACCGGCCGTCTCGAACTCGAGGCCCTTGTGGACGAGCAAGGTGGCGTCGCCACCGTCGTCGAGCAGCAGCGTGGGGCCGCTGTGACCGGGCCAACGGAGCAGCTGCTCGGTGCACCACCAGTACTCTTCCAACGTCTCACCCTTCCAGGCGAAGACGGGCACACCCTGAGGGTTCTCGGGGGTGCCGTTGGGGCCAACGACCACGGCCGCAGCGGCGTGATCCTGGGTGGAGAAGATGTTGCAGCTAACCCAGCGGACGTCGGCGCCGAGGGCGACCAGCGTCTCGATGAGAACGGCGGTCTGAATGGTCATGTGGAGCGAACCTGCGATGCGGGCGCCACGGAGGGGCTTGGCATCACCGAACTCGGCTCGCATGGCCATGAGACCGGGCATCTCGTGCTCGGCGAGGGTAATCTCGGCGCGTCCGAACGCGGCGAGGGAAAGATCAGCGACTTTGAAATCGAACGAGGTCATGGTGCTCCTAGGTGGTTGGAAACTACATCGGGCGTGGACCTCTGTCGCGACCGCCACTGGGAATCTATGTTAGGCGCCCACACGGAATTCCACGACGTCGCCGTCGCGCATGACGTACTCCTTGCCCTCAATGCGGGCCTTTCCGGCGGCCCGCACGGCGACCATGGTGCCATACTCCATGAGGTCAGCAAAGGCCACGACCTCGGCCTTAATGAAGTTCTTCTGAAAATCCGTGTGAATTTCCCCAGCGGCCTCCGGAGCCGTGGCTCCCTGCCGAATGGTCCACGCGCGGGTTTCCTTTGGACCAGCGGTCAGGTAGGTCTGCAGACCCAACGTCGTGAAACCGACGCGTGAGAGCTGGGAAAGACCAGATTCGTGCTGTCCGTAGGACTCCAGCAACTCGAGGGCGTCGGCGTCGTCCAGCCCAGCGAGCTCGGCTTCGACCTTGGCGCACAGGATCACCGCGGGAGCGGGTGCCACTGAGGCCAGCAAGGCTTCGCGTCGGTCGGTATTGCTAAGGGTGTCCTCGTCGACGTTGAAGACGTAGATGAATGGCTTATCAGTCAGGAGGTGGAGGTCGGCGAGGGCGTCGTGGTCAACGCCGTTGCCGATCCGCGACAGCACCTGACCTTCGTTCAAGAAGGCCTGCGCCTTCTTTATTTCGGCTAGCTTGAGCGCCACGTCGGGCAGGCGCTTCGCGTCACGCTCAAGGCGGGGAATGACCTTGTCGATGGTTTGCAGGTCGGCGAGTATGAGCTCGGTTTCAATGGTGGCGACGTCGCTGGCCGGGTCGATACGTCCGTCGACGTGGATGACGTCGTCATCTTCGAACACGCGAACCACTTCGCAGATGGCGTTCGATTCACGAATGGACGCGAGGAACTGGTTGCCTAAACCTTCGCCCTCGGAGGCACCCTTGACGATGCCGGCGATGTCGACGAAGGTCACCGATGCCGGCAGGATCCGTTCGGAGCTGAAGACCTCGGCCAGCTTGGCCAGGCGTGCGTCGGGGACGGCCACGATGCCCACGTTGGGTTCAATGGTGGCGAAGGGGTAGTTCGCGGCCAACACGTCGTTATTGGTGAGCGCGTTAAACAGGGTCGACTTACCGACGTTGGGGAGTCCGACGATGCCAATTGAGAGTGCCATAAGACTCTTGAGGTTACTCGGCATTGCTCCGGCGACGGTTCGCGCCACGCCCCGCTAGCGGGGCCGAAGCTGGGGGGTCGCATCGTTCGAGTGGTGCCCTACGGTACATTTGCCAGATGACGTCTTCGACCCTCCTGACCCTTTCGGGTGTGTCGAAGACCTTTGGCGACACTGTCGCGCTGGCTCCAACTGACCTCAGTATTGCTGAGGGTTCGTTCGTGTCGGTGGTGGGACCCTCGGGTTGTGGGAAGTCCACATTGTTCAATCTCATTGCCGGACTGCTCGCACCCGATGATGGTGCCATAGAAATAAACGGGTCCAACGTGGTGGGATCGACGGGTCACGTTGGCTACATGTTGCAGAAGGACCTTCTCGTGCCGTGGCGAACGGTGCTGGATAACATCACCATGGTCGCGCGCCTCACCCGCTCGGTCACCGACGCGGATCGGGCGCAGGCCACCGCTATCGCTAGGCGGTACGGCCTCGGTGATTTCCTCAATCACTATCCGAAGGCGTTGTCGGGAGGCATGCGCCAGCGGGTCGCTTTCATGCGCACACTCGTCACACCCCACCCACTGTTGCTCCTCGACGAGCCCTTCGGAGCGCTCGACGCGCAGACTCGCTTAGAGATGCAGCAGTGGCTGCTCGACGTATGGCGTGAGTCGGGGCGCACTGTTTTGTTTATTACCCACGACGTGGATGAGGCAATTTTTCTCTCTGACCGCATCATCGTGATGTCGCCCCGCCCCGGACGTGTCGTGGCGGACCTCGCGAATCCAATCCCTCGTCCCCGGGACTTTGATTCGTTGACCACGCAGGCCTTCGTGGAGCAAAAAAGCACCATCATGAAACTGCTGCACGGAGACCGTCGTGCGTAAGGTGCTAAAAAACATCGGCATTCCGATCCTGTCGATAGTGCTGCTCCTCGTCGTATGGCAAGCGATTGTCGTTGGCTTCCACGTGCAGTCCTACATCGCCCCTCGTCCATTGGCGGCGCTGCGGTCCATTACCGCCAACTGGTCCTCGTTATCACCACTCGTCCTTGGCACGATACGTGAAACCATCTACGGCTTTTTCAGTGGCGCCACGCTCGGCATCATCCTCGGCGTCGTGATGGCCAAGATCCCCTTTATTCAGAAACTCATCTACCCGCTACTCGTACTGTCCCAGGCCGTGCCCAGTATCGCGCTGGCCACCCCGCTGGTCCTTATTTTTGGCCTCACAATCAAACCGATCATCATTGTGGTGGCCTGGATTGTCTTTTTCCCGGTAACCGTGTCGATTGTTGATGGCTTGAGTCACGTTGACGCGGATCTATTGAATCTGGCCAAGGTCTATGGCGCGAGCAGCATGCGCACGTTCTGGCAGATCGAAATGCCGGCCGCGGTGAGTCCGCTCTTTAGTGGCCTGAAAATTGGTGCGACCTACGCCGTGACCGGGGCCATTATTGGTGAGCTGGCCAGTTCCACCGGCTCTAACTTGGCCGAGTACCAACAACACGCCAATGCCAACTTCGACGTGGCCAGCGTCTACGGGACCACCGTTTTGATGACCATCATTGGTATTAGCTGGTTTTTGTTGGTGGTGGGCCTCGAGGTGTGGGCCACCCCGTGGCAGCGCCGCACCACGGCCAGGCGCTGGCGTCGTGTCGTTGCACGGTCACGCCGGCGGGACTAACGTCAGCAGTAGTCGCTGATCGGTGACTGGCTCCAAGGGGGATGTTTATGTTCGTTCGTCGTTTCAGCGCAGTTGCGCTCTCTGCCGCACTGTCGGTACTTGGCGTGTCAGTGTCAGCCGCGGGTACCGCGGCGGCCGCGTCACTCAAGACAGTGACCTTCGCTTACGACTTTCCGGGTCCGGACTTCGAGTTGACCCCGCTGGTCGTGGCACAAAAGATGGGGTACTTCGCAGCGGCTGGTCTGAAGGTCAACGTCATCTTCCCGCCGAATACCTCGACGACCACTCAGTTGCTCGCCACCGGTGGCGCCAACATCGGTTTCATCACGACGACCGACATGGGCGTGGCTGTGAATGCCGGTGTGCCAGTTGAGTCCATCGCGAACTACTCCATGACCAACAACTGGGCCCTGTTCGCTAAGCCGGGCGTCTCTTTGACCGCAGCCAAAATCAAGTCGCAACTGCTGGGAAAGACCATCTTCTCGTACGGTGACACCTGGACGAACGCCATGCTGCCCTTCGTGCTGAAGTTCGCCGGGCTCACCACCTCGCAGGTCAAGGTTGTAACGAACCCCACGGGTAATGACTTGACCGACTTACTGGCCGGAAAAGTAGACGTGTCGACCTCGACGACGAACTACGAAATTCCTGGCTTCACCGGCTCGGGCACCAAGGGCTCCGAGACAACGTTGCTGGGCACCGCCGTGGGGGCCCCGAACATTCCTGTCTGGGTCTACGCCACGACCCATAGCTACGCGAACGCCAATGGTGCCACGCTGAAGGCGTTCTTGTCGGCCGTCTCGAAGGCCACCAAGTGGGCTGCCGCCAACCCCACCGCTGCCGCGGCGGACTTCACTGCGGCCTACCCGAAGAGCGGCTACACCCCGGCCTACAACAAGCAGGGCTGGGCCCTGACGGTGCCGTTCTTGAAGAACGCTTCCGGTAACTTCTTCACGCAAACGGACGCGCAGTGGTCGACGCTGGCACATGCCCTCAAGAGCATTAAGTTGATCACCAAGGTGCCCGCTGCGAGCACCTATTACACGAACGCCTTCCTGCCGGCTTCGTAATGGCGAAATCATCCCTGCGCCTTGGCGTGGTGGGAAGTGCCAATGTCGACATCGTTGTTCGGTGCGCCGTGCTACCGCGCCCGGGCGAAACCATTCTGGCCTCGGACCCCGCACGATTTCCGGGAGGGAAGGCGGCCAATCAGGCTGCGGCGCTGGCGGCACTTGGTATCGGCACGACCTTGATTGCGCGAGTTGGCGCCGATGAAGCGGGCGATTGGATAGTCGAGAACTTGCACCAACGGGGGGTCAACACCTCGCTCATGCAACGTACCGACGTCCCGACGGGAACCGCCTACATCACGGTCGACGACGCCGGAGAGAACATCATTGTGGTGGCGCGCGGGGCGAATGCCTCGCTCACCATTGACGACGTCGACCTCGATACCTTCGACGTGGTGCTGGCCCAGATGGAAGTTGACGTTGCGGTGGTAGGTGCGGTGGCACAGCGGTCCTCTCGGTTGATTCTTAACGTGGCGCCCGCCCGCCCCGTGCCGGCGGCGACGCTCGCTCGCTGCGCCGTCGTCATCGCGAATGAGCACGAAGCCGAACTCCTCACTCTCACTGATATCGCGCACTGCGTGGTAACCCTTGGTTCTCGAGGCGCCGTGCACTACGCCTTCGGTGTTGAAGTAGCGCGAGCGACCCCGCCCGACGTGCGGGTGGTTGACACCGTCGGTGCCGGTGATGTCTTCTGCGCGGCGTACGCCGCGCAGTATGCCGGTGGTGCCGGCGCACTCGACGCTCTTACCTTCGCGGTCACCGCGGGGGCACTGGCCACACAAGCACTGGGCGCGCAAGGTGCGCTGCCGTCGACAGAAGAGGTACTCGCATGTCTCCCATCCGCGTAGTCATTGATACCGATCCGGGCGTCGATGACGCCATAGCAATTTTGCTGGCGCTGCAGAGCCCTGAGCTCACGGTCGTGGCCCTCACTGCGGTGGCCGGGAATTCCCCATTAGAGGACACGGCGCGCAATGCCCGACGGCTCATTGACCTGGCGCACCGTCCCGATGTCATCGTGGCCGCCGGCTGTGCCGAGCCACTCGGAGTTACCGACTACCAAGGTGGCGAAGTGCACGGAAAGGACGGCTTGGGCGATCTGGTGTGGGATGAACCATCGACCCCGCTCGACGAGCGACACGCTGTTGAATTGCTGCGTGACGTGCTCTTGGAAGCGCCGACCACCATCGTGGCCATCGGACCACTCACCAATATTGCGGTGCTGGCGCAGCGGTATCCTGAGGTCATTGAACGCGTCCAGCAACTGGTCATTATGGGCGGGGCCTCCTTCGAAGGCAACGTCACGCCGGCCGCTGAATTCAATATCTGGTTTGATCCCGAAGCCGCTGCGATTGTCTTTGATCAGTCGTGGCCCATCACACTGATGCCCCTCGACCTCACGCACCAAGCGTTCTTGACGGATGAGGACTTGGCCGCGTTCCGCGCCTTGGGCACTGAGGTTGGACGGCGCTGCGCCGACATGCTCGAGCCCTACGCTACGTTCCACGAACGGTGGTACCAAAATCGCAACATCATCATGCACGATGCCATGGCGGTCTACGAACTCATCGACCCAGAGGCAATTACTAAACAGGGGGTCGTGGTCCATGTCGAAACGGAAGGTGCCCATGGTCGCGGGGCGACGTTCCTCGATCGCGGATTCCAGCACGCCTCCTCACTGGTCCAAGCCGGTGTCATTGTGAATAATGATGACTTCCGCGCACTGCTGCACGAGCGAATTGCGAAGTTCCGCTAAATCTGCGCATCCGCGCTGGGCAGAGGGCGAGAGAGTCAATCAAACTTTAGATTTAACAATCGCTTGCAGTACGGCACTCTCGTTTCGGCTAAAAATTACCTAACGTCATTCGACGTTGGCTTAACTTCAGGGGGACTGTATGAAGCAATCGTTTACGACGTGGGTGCGCGGTGGCGCAGCCGCGGCACTTATTAGCTCGGCGGCACTGATCGGCAGTTCCGCTGCCTCGGCTGCTAGCTCGACGTACCAGGCCGCGCACGCGGGTGGCACGTTGCACTTGCTGGCGACGGGAGCCGGTGGCACACTCGACCCACAGGTCAACTATTCGCTGCAGTACTGGCAGCTATACCAGGCCACCTACGACGGTCTGGTGACCTTCCAGAAGGTTGGCGGTACGCCCTCATTCGACGTCGTGCCCGACTTGGCGACCGCCCTGCCGGTCGTGACCAACGGTGGACTGACCTACACCTTCACCCTGCGTTCGGGCATCAAGTTCGCCAACGGTGCGCCCGTGACGGTTAATGACGTCAAGGCCACCTTCGAGCGCTTGTTCAAGGTCTCGAACCCTAACGCCGGTACGTGGTACAACGTCATCAAGGGTGGCGACGCTTGCGTTAAGACGCCCGCTACTTGCTCCTTGACCGGTCTCACCGTCAACGCCGCGACCAACACCGTCACTTTCAACTTGGTCCACCAGGACGCCGAGTTCCTTGACCAGCTGGCCGTACCGTTCGGTGCGATCTTGCCCGCCTCGACGCCCGCCAAGGACCAGGGCTCGACCCCAGTGCCCGGCACCGGTGCCTACATGTTCAAGTCCTACGACCCGAACAAGTCGCTCGTCATGGTCCGTAATCCCTACTTCAAGGTGTGGAGCGCCGCGGCGCAGCCGCAGGGCTACCCAGACGAAATTGACGAGACCTTTGGTCAGACGGTCGAGAACGAAGTGACCTCCGTGGAGAATGGCCAGGCGGACTGGGTCTTTGACCCGCTGCCCGCGGACCGTCTGCAGGAAGTGTCTACCAAGTACGCCAAGCAGATCAACGTACACACGTTGACCGCGAACTGGTACCTGCCAATGAACATGAACATTGCGCCGTTCAACAACCTCAAGGCCCGGCAGGCCGTGGAGTACGCCGTCGACAAGAATGCTGCCGTCACGCTCGATGGCGGTACACAGTTGGCCACACCGACGTGCACCATCTTGCCGAAGAATTTCCCGGGTCACGTTGACAACTGTGTCTACAACAAGGGCACAGGCTCGACCTACGCCGGTCCCGACCTCGCGAAGGCTAAAGCCCTCGTCAAGGCCTCCGGTACCTACGGTATGAAGGTCAGCCTCGTTGCGCAGAACGACACCGTTGACTACAACGTTGGTCAGTACGTGGTGAGCGTCCTGAACGCCATTGGTTACAAGGCGACCTTGAAGCCACTGTCGCAGAACATTGAGTTCAACTACATTCAGGACACCAAGAACAAGGTCCAGATTTCGTTGACGCAGTGGTTCCAGGACTACCCCGCAGCGTCGGACTTCATTAACGTGCTGCTGAGTTGTGCCAACTTCCACAAGGGTTCGCCCAACTCGATCAACATCTCGGGCATGTGCGTTCCCGCCATCGACGCCAAAATGCAGCAGGCTGAGAAGTTGATGATTTCAAACCCCGTGGCCGGTAACAAGCTCTGGGGTCAGATCGACACCCAGATCATGCAGCAGTACGCCCCATGGGTTACTTTGTTCAACCCTCGTCTGATCGACTTCACCAGCAAGCGTGTCGGCAACTACAACTTCTCGTTGGAGTTCTACATGTACGTCGACCAGCTCTGGGTGAAGTAGGCGGACGAATTCCTTGACGACTTCGTCAGACAGTACGGGTGTGACCGCCAGGGGCTCCGAGAGCCCCTGGCGGTCGTCACTGCGTCAACTCCGCCGCAACCGGGCCGCCATGCTGGCGCTCGGCTTGCTCTCCTTCGTCATTCTCATGTGCCTGTTGGCGCCGTACTACGCCAGTTCTATTGCGCACGAGAATCCCTTCATTTCGAATGTGCAAGGTTCAATTTCGCTAGGCGGCAAGACCGTCAGTGTCCTGCAGCCGTCGACCGTTGGATTTGGCGTCACACCCATTGGGCCGACGTGGCACTTCTCGACCTATTTTCTTGGCGCCGACCCTCAGGGTCGTGACGTTTTTGCGCGCCTCTTGTATGGCGGCCGCGACTCACTCTTCATCGGCTTTACTGCCGCAGTTATTTGCTGCATCTTCGCCACCGTTCTCGGAATGGTCGCGGGCTACTTCGGTGGCGTCGTCGACTGGATTGTTTCGCGTTGGTTCGACATCATCTGGGCCTTCCCCGTGTACCTGCTGGCCATCAGCCTGTCGGTCATCTTGCTCACGAGCGGTTTGAACATTGGCTTCATTCACATTCAGCCTGGCTCCCTCGTACTGCCAATTCTCATCATCGCGGCGGTCTACATCCCCTACGTCGGCCGGCCGGTGCGTGGTCTGGTGATGACGCTACGGGAACGGGAGTTCATTCAGGCGGCGATTGGTTCGGGGGCCTCAGACTGGCGCATCCTTCGTCGCGACATCTTCCCCAACGTGGCCCCGACGGTCATCGTGTTCTTTCCAATGATGGTTGCCTTCAACATGTTGACCGAGTCGGCGCTGTCATTTTTGTCGATTGGTGTGCAGCCTCCAAACGCCTCGTGGGGCACCATTATCAACGACGGACTCAGCTTGCTCTACACCCGTCCGTGGGTCTCCATCGCTCCCGGTATTGGCATCGTCTTGACCTGCGCCGCGCTCAATCTGCTGGGGGATGGCGTCCGTGACGCCTTCGACCCGAAGGCCAAGTTGCGGGGGAGTGCTTGATGTTTTTGTTCATTATTCGACGCTTAGTGTCGGCCTTCTTAGTGATGTTCTCCATCAGCGTTGTCGTCTTCTTGATCTTTTTCGCGACCCCCGGCGTCAACCCGGCGGCGCGCATTGCTGGGCGCAGTGCTTCGCCCGAGGTTCTGGCCCACGTGGCCGCCGAGTTCGGTCTCAACCGACCGTTGCCTATTCGCTACGGCCTCATGATGTGGCACCTGCTGTTCCAGCAAGACCTCACGTCGTACGTCAACATTGGCGTCAAGGTCATCCCGCAAATCACGGGGGCTGCCCCGGTGACGCTGTCACTCATCGTGGGTGCGGCGGTCTTATGGTTGCTGGCCGGCGTCGCCGGTGGTCTCGTCGCCGCCGCTAATCGTGGCAAGTGGATCGACCCCCTCATCATGTTTGGGGGCATAGCTGCGGTCTCTATCCCCGCCTACTGGCTCGGTGAAGTGGTGAACCTGTTAACGCAGAACAAGTTCCACTCCCTGTTCTCGTGGCTTCCAGCGCCGGGGTACGTTTCCTTCACGGAGAGTCCCTGGCAATGGGCCCTTCACCTCATCTTTCCGTGGATCACCCTGGCTACTCTCTACGCCGGTGTCTACGCGCGCGTACTGCGGGCCGAACTCGTTAACGCCCTGAATGAGGACTACGTGCGCACGGCTCGCGCTAAGGGTCTGAGCGAACGTCGCATTCTTGGTAAGCATGCGCTTCGGTGCTCGCTCGTGGCCATTGTGTCGCTCTTCGGCTTGGACTTCGGGTCCCTCGTCGGCGGGGCCGCCCTGTTGACCGAAGTGGTCTTTGGCCTTAATGGCATTGGCATGCTGACGTACAACTCACTGCTCAACCTGGACTTGCCGGTGATTATGGGCTGCGTCATGTACGGCGCTTTCTTTATTGTGTTGGCGAGCGCCGTCGTTGACGTCCTCTACGCATTCCTCGATCCGCGGGTGCGCAGTGCCCACTAACGACACCACCCCACTCCTTCAAGTCGAGAACCTGGGCGTGTCATTCTCGACGCGTCAGGGGCACATCCGCGCCGTTGACGGTCTTTCCCTGTCGGTGAACCGGGGCGAAGTGCACGGCATCGTCGGCGAGTCGGGTTCTGGCAAGTCGGTGGCCATGTACTCCATGCTCGGCCTGACCCGTGATGCCAACGCGTCCATCACCGGTAGCGTGCGGTTCGAGGGTCAGGAGATTCTGGGTATTGGCGATAAGGCCATGCAGCCACTGCGCGGTGGCGAAATTGGCATGATCTTCCAAGACCCCATGACGGCCCTCACACCCGTGTACACGGTGGGTTGGCAGATTGTTGAACAGATTCGCCAGCACACCGACCTGACCAAGCAGCAGGCCAAGGCCCGCGCCGTCGAACTCCTCGGCGAGGTTGGTATACCCGACGCCAGGCGCCGCGTGGACTCCTTTCCCCACGAGTTTTCGGGTGGTATGCGCCAGCGCGTGGTCATCGCCATGGCCATGTCGTGCAATCCCAAGCTCCTGATTGCTGACGAACCGACGACCGCCTTGGACGTCACGACACAGGCCCAGATTCTCGACTTGATGAACCGCCTACGTGATCAACACAACTCGTCCATCGTGATCATTACTCACGACATGGGCGTCATCGCCGAGATGGCTGACCGGGTCACGGTCATGTACGCCGGCCGGCCGATTGAGGCCGGTCCCGAACTGGACGTTGTTCGTTCCCCCCGCCACCCCTACACCTGGGGGCTCCTGGGGGCGGTGCCCCGCATCGGGGAGCGTTCCGAACGCCTCGCCACCATTCCGGGCAACGTCATGTCGCCACTCGACGTCCCCGAGGGTTGCGCCTTCGCCCCCCGCTGTGCCTACGTTATGGACGAGTGCGCCACGCGGCCAGTGTGGAGCGACGGCGATCACCGCAGCGCGTGCTGGCTCAGTGACACGCAACGCGTGGCGCTACGAACGAAGGAGTCGTCATGAGTAATGAAGTCCTGTTACGCGCGACCGACGTCGTCAAGTCATTCCCTATCCGGGGAGGCAAATTCGGCACGAAGAAGCTCGCGACGGCCGTCAATGGGGTGTCACTGGACATCTTCAAGGGCGAGACCCTCGGCATTGTTGGCGAGTCGGGCTGCGGGAAGTCGACTCTGGCTCGTTGCCTCGTACAACTAATGCCGGTTACTTCGGGCACGGTGAGCTTCAAGGGTGAAACCCTGACGGGTCGGTCCCGCCGCCAACTGCGTGGTACCCGTCGAGAGATGCAGCTGGTCTTTCAAGACCCCTACGCCTCGCTCAACCCCCGCCGTACTGTGGGCGATATCGTGGCCGATCCGATGCGCATCAACAAGATGGGCTCCGACGCGGAGATCAACGCGCGCGTCGCTGCACTGTTCAAAACGGTGGGTCTCGACCCCTCCTACGTGCAGCGCTACCCCCACGAGTTCTCCGGTGGTCAGCGTCAGCGCGTCGGTATCGCCCGCGCGCTGAGCCTCAATCCCTCCCTCGTCGTGGCTGACGAACCAGTCTCGGCCCTCGACGTCTCGGTCCAAGCCCAGGTACTCAACTTGATGGCCGACCTCCAAGACGAGTTCGGATTGACCTACCTCTTCATCGCTCACGACCTCGGCGTCGTGCGGCACGTCTCAGATCGCGTGGGGGTGATGTACCTCGGGCAGATCGTGGAGTTGGCCGATGCCGACACCCTCTACGACGAACCACTGCACCCTTACACCAACGCCCTGCTCTCGGCGGTGCCCCAGCTCAACGACGGCACTGAAGCGCCGCGCGAGCGCATTGTTCTTCGTGGCGACGTACCGGACCCCGCGGAGCGACCCAGTGGGTGTCCCTTTCACCCTCGCTGTCCGAGCGCCACGGAGCAATGTCGCCGTGAGGTGCCAGCCCTGCTCGAAATCCGCCCGAAGCGCTTCGTCGCCTGCCACCACCCACTGACCGCCTAACCACGAGGAGTGCCCATGATTCCGGCCGCCACCACCGAAGGGTTCGCTCCATTTCGTGAGTACCATACGTGGTACCGCATCACGGGTGATCTGTCATCGAGTCTGACCCCGCTAGTGGTCGCCCACGGCGGCCCCGGGGCGACCCACCACTACGTCCTCTCGATCGCGTCCGTTGCCGAGACCGGTCGCCCAGTCATTCACTACGACCAGCTGGGTTCGGGTCAGTCGACGCACCTCACGACGCGGGACGAAATGTTCTGGACGGTCGACCTTTTCTTGGCCGAACTGGAGAATCTGCTCGTGCACCTCGGCATCGCCGACAACTACTACTTCCTGGGGCAGTCCTGGGGTGGCATGCTCGGGGCGGAGCACGGCATTCGTCAGCCCGCTGGACTCAAGGGGCTCGTCTTATCGAACTCGCCGTCGGCGATGTCGCTCTGGCTCTCGGAAGCGGCTCGCTTGCGTGGCGCTCTGCCGGTCGAAGTCGCCGACGCCCTGAACCGCCACGAGGCGGCCGGTTCGCTTGACGACCCCGAGTACCTCGCGGCGACCGAGGCCTTCTACGCCGAACACGTGTGCCGCGTCGTGCCGAACCCACCCGAGGTGCAGTTGACCAACGAGGCCATGGCCGAAGAATCCACCGTTTACAACGTTATGAATGGGCCGAACGAGTTCTTGACTATCGGCACGCTGAAAACCTGGACCGTCGTGGACCGAGTTCACCTCATTACGGCGCCGACACTCCTGCTGTCGGGTGCCCACGACGAGGCCACCCCGGCCACAATCCAACCCTTCATGGACAACATCCCCGACGTGCGATGGGAGATCTTCCCCAACTCCTCACACATGCCCTTCGTGGAGGAGCCCGAGGAGTACTTCGCTGCGCTCAACGCCTTCTTGGCCGAGCGCGACAACGCCAACTAGTCGGCCAGCGCCAGCCAACTCTCTTCGGCGGTGGCGAGGTCGGACAGGACCTGCGTGAGTTCGGCGGCCAGTTTGCTCTGTTCGGCGAAGTCACTGGACTCGGCAATTTTGGTGGTCAGCGTCGTTCGCTTGCGCTCCAACTTGGCGACCTCCTTCTCCGCTTCACGCAGGAGCTTGGCCCGAGAGGCACCACCACCCCCGCTGGTCTGGGACCGTTCGGCCGCGGAGTCAATAACGCCGACCCCCATCGAGCGGGCAATCCAAGCGTCAATGCCGCCGGGAATGTCCTTGAGCGAGCCGTCGGGGTGAACTTCGAGGAGTCGGTCGGTGGTGCGACTCAGGAAGGTTCGGTCGTGACTTACCACAATCAAGGTGCCGGTCCAGAACCGGAGAAACTCCTCCACTAGTCGAATGGTCTCGAGGTCCAGGTCGTTGGTAGGTTCGTCGAGGAACAGCACGTTGGGGCGGGTGTTGAGGGCCAGCAGTAGCTGGAGGCGCCGGCGCTCGCCACCACTCAAGTCCTTGGCCTTGGTTTTGGTGAGCGAGCCGGTAAACCAAAATCGCTTCATAATCGCGAGGTTCTCGGGGCTGTCGGGAATCCCTTGGGGACCGGCCACGAGTTCCTGCACCGTTTTCTCGAGATCGAAGTTGCCGCCCTCCTGGTCGAAGAAGGCCGTCGCCACGGTGGGGCCGTGTTTGATGGTGCCCTTGGTGGGCTCGAGTTGCTGGGCGAGAAGTTCGAGAAAAGTGGACTTACCGGCACCGTTGGGTCCCACGATGCCGATGCGGTCGCCGGGACCGAGCTCGAGACTGACGTCCTTCAGCATCGTCGCTCCCTGGGGGTAGGCGAAGGAGACTTGGTGGGCTTTGATGACGGTGGTCCCCAGACGTGGGGCTTGGACCATAAATTCGATCGAGCCCTCACGGGCAGCGGCGTCGGGTTTGGTGTTGAGAAGTCGCTCGGCGGCGTCGATACGGGCCTGGGGCTTCGTCGATCGGGCCTTGACCCCGCGACGCAGCCAGGCGAGCTCGTGACGAGCCAAGTTACGCCGGACCTGCTCAGCATTGGCGGCCTGCTCTTCACGTTCGGCCTGGTTCTCGAGAAGTTGCGAATAGCCCCCGACGTGGACGTACGTCTGGCCACGGTCCACTTCAATCATGCGGGTGGTGACTTGATCGAGGAGGAAGCGGTCGTGGCTCACGAGCAAGACGGCGCCCCTAAAGGAGCGAATCTGTTGCTCGAGCCACTGAATAGCCCCGAGGTCGAGGTGGTTGGTGGGTTCGTCCATGATCAGAACGTCGTAGTCGAGCGCGAAGAGACGGGCCAAAGCAACGCGCTTGAGCTGACCGCCGGAAAGGTGCTTGACGTGAGTGTCCACCGAACCGAGCATGCCGAGGCGGTCGAGTGCGGCGTCGACCTGCCAGTCGTAGCCGAGGGCCTCGCGAACGGTGCCATCGGGGAGAACGGGAATCTGCTCGAGGTACCCAACCTGCACCGTCTGGGGTCGACGAATGGCGCCCCCATCGGGCTCGAGCGCGCCGGCGACGATGCGCAGCAGCGTCGACTTGCCGGCGCCGTTAATCCCCACGACGCCGATGCGGTCACCGGAAGAAATCGTCAGTGAAAGACTCTCGAGGATTGCCCGGTCGAAGCCCTGAAAAGAAACGTTTTGAAGGTCAAGAAGAATGGCCATGTCCGAGCAAGGTTAGTAAGGATGCCGAGGGGCCCGGCGATGGGGCGGGAACCGACTTGGGCACTGTGGGAGAATCGTCTCGTGCGAGTGGTGGGACTGGATGCGTGCCCTTCGGGGTGGATTGCGGTGGTACTGACTGAGCGCGCCACCAGTGCGCACTTTCTGTCCGACGTCAGCGAGGTCACCCAGCTCGGTTTCTTCGACGTCATTGGTATCGATATCCCGATCGGATTCCCTGAGTCGGGCTACCGCGTGTGCGACGCCCTAGGCAAGGCACTTCTCGGCCCACGGGCCAGCACGCTCTTTCCCGTCCCGGTGCGAGAAGCGTTAGCGGCGTCGACCCACGAGGAGGCGACGGCACTCGCGCGCGAACGTAGTGGGGCGGGCCTGAGTCGCCAGTCCTACGGCTTGCGCGCCAAAATCTTCGAGGTTGATGAGTGGCTAACAAACGCCCCGTCCCCGGTCTACGAAGTTCACCCCGAACTTTCCTTCCTTCAACTGACGGGCCGCGTGCTCGACAGTAAGAAGACGTGGGCCGGACTGATTGACCGTCAGACGGCGCTGCACGAGGCCGGCATTGACCTAACAACCATCGACCCTTTGGTGGGTCGTCGTGCACAACCCGACGACGTTGTTGATGCTGGTGTGGTGGCGTGGACCGCTCGACGCCTCGGGAGCGGGGAGGCCACGTCGCTCGGCACACCCCCCGCTCCGTCGATCTGGCGATGACGAGAACGGAGCAAACTCTTGGGGCTTTCGTACCGTTGGCGCTCAGGGGGGGGGATTCGTCGTGGAGCCCAATCCTCGCGGGCGGTAACGTGGGAACACTGTTCGTGGCCTCTCGTTGAGGTGCGGGTGGTGAGCCCCTGTAGCGAAATGGATAACGCGCGACCGTCCTAAGGTCTGAGGTGCAGGTTCGAATCCTGCCGGGGGCACCGTGCGGCACTGTGCGTACCCTGCAGTGCGAGTGTGGCACGCGTGCCGGCCGCCGCGTGACTCGTCGCCCTTGTATGGGCCTCCCCAGATGGCTAGGGTGAGCCTTGAAGCGACAAAGGAGTCCTCATGAATGCAACGACCTATCCACTCTTCGATGTTTTTGTTTCGTGCGTGTATTTTGCCCTTCTGATCTTTTGGATCATTCTGGTGTTTCACATCATTGGTGACATATTCCGGAGTCACGACTTAGTGGGTGGAGCCAAGGCAGCGTGGGTGCTTTTTATTTTCGTTCTCCCGTTGGTTGGTTGCCTCGTCTACCTGATCGCCCGCGGGAGCAAGATGCATGAGCGCGACCTTCAGGCCATGCAACTTCGCCAGAAGGCATTTGAGGACTACATTCGGTCGGTCGCGCACAGCAACGTTGATTGAGGCGTCCGCCCTGAGCGGTGGAGCATGACTTCTACAATGGCACTATGGATTCCGCCCCACTGACGATTCTTCGCGGGGCCACCGTGACGCCACGAAGGACGGTGCGGCGTCGAACCTGGTTTCTACTACTGCCGTTGTCACTCGTCGTGCTGGCCATAGCGAATGTTTGGTCGGTATCGTCCGACGTTCAGCGTCAGCAGCGACTTCGCCAGCACGGCCTCACGGTGACCGTACACGTGGGTGACTGCGTTGGCAATCTCGGCGGTTCGGGGAGCACCGGCGCGGGCTATACCTGCACTGGTCGCTACCACGTGGCGGGCCGTGATTTTTCGGAAACGATCGTCGGTCAATCTTCATTTCTCGCGCCGGGTCGTTCGCTGATTGGCATTGTCGACCCGAACAATAACCATTTCATTGTCGCCAGTTCGGCCCTCGACACGCTCGGCGCCTCACCCGTGGCGTACTGGCCTACCGCGGTGAGCGCTGCCGCATTGCTCGTCGTCACCTGGCGATTCCGTCGACGACGCTACGGGTCCATCCCATCAGGTGTAGCGGCTATTAATTGATAGGCGCCGACACACAGGGCGAGGAGTAGGAGCACGCTCAGTGAGACCGCTCCCGCTCCCGCCCGCCAGCGCTCGTGGAACAGGAGCGCACCAAACAGAATGCTCGCGAGCGGATCCACAATCACGATGCAGGGTTGCGATACCGCGAGCGGTCCCACGAAGAGTGCGGTTTGCTCGGCCCCGAGTCCCGCCACACCGATGATCACGAAGGCGTAGATCGGCCAATGGTGGAGTGAACCAACCAGACCGAAAGAGGCGAGGGAATCAGTCGTCTCTTTGATGAGGGCTGCCTCGAGCGCCCACAAGACCGCGGTGATGGAACCCCAGCTACCGGCGCGCAGGCGACTCGAGCCCCGATGGCTCACCGCCGCGAGGAGTGCCAGCACCGCGAGCGTGACGCCGAGCACCCAGCCCCAGGTATGCAGGCTCGTGTGAAAACTGCCGGTGGAGGGGGCACTCACGAGGAGGAAGGCCGTCAGGGTCACGACCACGACAGCCCCCGCAGTCCAGGCACGGGTGGGAAGTGACTGATGACGCCAAAACTGCCGGAACAGGAGCGCTAAAAGTACCTCGGTAATCAAGAAGGGCTGGACCAGCGAGAGAGGCCCAAAATGTAATGCCACTGACTGGAAAATCAGGGACCCGAGCAGGGCCACGCCACCGAACCACCACAAGGGCTGGCGAAGCACGGAACGAGCCAGGGCCGCACCGCTGACCGAACCCTTCGTTCGTTGGCTGGCAATGTGTTGGGTGGTGACCGCGGCGGCGTTGGCAATTGCGGTCAAGGTGGCAAAGACGACGGCCCCCGCGGTGGCCAGAGGCGAGAGTGAGGGCACACACGCACCTTAGGGGCATCAGCTGATTCGGCGGGAGGTGACGAGGTTGAAGCGTGTCTGTTCGGTAGTTTGGGGAGATGAACGATGCCCTTACTGCCCTCGCTGATGAAATGGTGGCGCTGCGCTTCCAGCAAGAACCTCTGGAGGCCGCCCTCTTAGGTATTGAGGAGGGATCCTCGGGGCTCGCCCAACTCACGCGAGCCGAAGAAGATGCCGTTATCGTGCGGTATCGCGCCTTTGCTGAGCGGGCCCGCGCCTTGCGGGGAGACGCGGAGAGCAACTTCGACGAACGAGACATTGTGCTGCTCGACAACTTGGCCTATTCGGCAGAAGCCATCGCCGCTCAGCTGGAAGTGCGACAACTTGATTTCACCATCACCGACTTCTTCAACTCACCGCTGTCGGGCATGGTGACGATTTTGCCCCAGTTGCCACTCGACACTCCGGAGCGCCAGGCGCAGTACCTTGAGCGGCTTATCCTTTTCCCCGGCTTCCTTGAGCAAGCGGGGGAGCGTCACCGCGAAGGTGTCGCCGCTGGCCGGACGCCGACCCGGCGTGGTGTGGACAATACCGTTACGCTCGTCACTCGCGTCCTCGACGACCCCACGCTGGTCGGTCTCCGCCGGCGGGTCGAGGGTGACGACGCCTTCAACACGTCCGTGGATGAAGTGCTCGAAGGTCCGGTGACTGAGGCCCTGCGTGCATACCGTCACGTGCTGACGAGTGAGATTCTGGAACACGGTCGTGACGATGAGCACCCCGGACTTCATTGGTTGCCCGATGGCGATGGGCTCTACGAGACCATGGTGCGAGTCTCGACGTCGACCACGCGGAGTCCGGAAGATCTACACGCCACGGGACTGGCCATCATTGCGCAACTCAACCAGGACTACGTGACCATTGGCGAACGACTCTGGGGGCTCACTGATGTCGTAGCCGTCCACGATCGCCTCCGCACCGACCCCGCGCTTCGCTACGAAAATGAAGAAGAGATGGTGGCAAAGGCCGCCGAGGTCGTGCGACGCGCCGAAGCGGAGGCACCAAAGTGGTTCGGTCTCGTTCCCTCCACGCCGTGCGCCATCGAAGAAGTGCCCCTCGCCCTGGCGGCTGGATCCGCCCCGGCCTACTACCAGCCCGGCGCCTTTGACGGCTCACGTGTTGGTACGTACTTCATCAATACATTCAAGCCCGAGGAGCGGTTCCGCCACCTTGCCGAGGCCATTGCCTATCACGAAGCAGTGCCGGGTCACCACTTCCAACTCACCATCATCCAAGAGGTGGAGGGGAACCACTTGGCTCACTCCCTCTTCATGGACGTCGCCAACGCCGAGGGCTGGGGCCTCTACGCCGAACGACTCGCCGACGAGATGGGCCTCTACAGCGACGACGTCGCCCGACTGGGCATGCTGAGCACCGACGCCTGGCGCGCCGCTCGCCTCGTGGTGGACACGGGACTGCACGGACTGGGGTGGTCTCGTCAGCAGGCGATTGATTTCATGACGGCCAACGTGCCGATGCCCCTCGTCGAAATCATCGCTGAAGTGGATCGCTACATTGCGATGCCCGGTCAAGCCCTCTCGTACATGGTGGGTCGTCTCGAGATTGAGTCGTGTCGCCGCTTTGCCACCGAGGCCTTGGGCGATCGTTTCGACGTACGGGCCTTTCACGACGTCGTGCTGACAACTGGTCCCGTGCCACTGCCGGCACTGCGGGCCGCCGTTGAGCGGTGGGTTAGCACGCAACTGGCCTAGGGCTGAGCGTTGAACGGCGACCGCTAACGTTGGCGCACCACCATTGCAAGGAGCCCCATGTCAGTACGCGGTTACGTCGCTCACGAAGCCAGCGCACCTCTCGTCCCCTTCGAATTTTCACGCCGCGCCCTCGGGCCTCGTGACGTGGCCTTCGACATCCTCTTTTCCGGTATTTGCCACTCCGACATTCACCAGGTGCGAGAGGAGTGGGGCCCCTCGACCTTCCCTATAGTGCCCGGCCACGAAATCATTGGTGTCGTCACCCAGGTTGGTCCCGAGGTCACGAAGTTTAAGCCGGGCCAACGCATCGGTGTTGGTGTCTTCATTGATTCGTGTCGGACCTGTGACTACTGCATTCGCGGGCTCCAGCAGTACTGCAGTGCGGGCATGACGCCGACGTATAACGGACTTGATGCGCAGGGCGAACCCCTCTTCGGCGGGTACTCGAACGCCTTCGTGATTGATCAGGACTACGCCGTTAACGTCAGCGAGGACTGTGATCTTGCCGGTACCGCACCGCTGCTGTGCGCGGGTATCACCCTGTACTCACCGCTGAAGCACTTCGGCGCCGGACCCGGTACGCGTGTGGGCATCATTGGACTGGGCGGTCTCGGTCACATGGGGGTGCAGTTTGCACACGCGATGGGGGCTCACGTCACCGTCTTTACCCACTCGGCGTCGAAGGAAGCTGACGCTCGCGCCCTCGGCGCTGACGAGGTCGTGGTCACCCACGCCGCTAACGCTGTGCCCCAGAGTGGTGGGAACTTTGACCTCATCATCAATGCCTCGTCGGCCGACCTGGATATCAACCCCTACCTTGCGGCCCTCACCATTGACGGGGTGTTCTGCTTCGTCGGTATTTCGGGTCGACCCTTCTCCTTTGATCCCACGCAGTTGATTGGTGGTCGCCGTCACATCACGGGCTCGGCCATTGGTGGCATGGTGGAGTTACAAGAGATGATGGACTTCGCGGCCGAGCACGCCATCGTGAGTCAGGTCGAAGTTATCGAGGCCTCCGCAATCAACGACGCGTACGAGCGGACCGTGGCGAGTGACGTTAAGTACCGTTTCGTGATTGACGCTTCGACCTTTTAGGCGAACCTACCCAAGGCCGTGAAACGCGGCAATCTCGTCGGCGATTGCGCCACGGAACTCCGAGAAAATGGAGAGGTGACCTTCGGCAGGGTAGTGGTGCTGCACTGCCGTTGGGATGATTGACACCAACTGGTTGCCGTGCTGGACGGGGACCATGAGGTCATTGTCGCCGTACCAGACACCCACCGGGACCGCAATGGACGCCGGATCAAATCCCCAGTCGCCGAAGGTGCCGACATTGTCGTCGAAGTACCCCCAGTAGCCCTTGACGAAGGCGTGCGAGGTACCTCGCGCAAAGTCCTCAATCTTGTCCGAAGTGGACAGCGACGCCGCGTCGACCTCGGAGAGCCACGGTCCCCAGACTTCGAGGCAGTTCTCGGGCGTGGTTCCCGCGAGCTGCTCGTAGCCCTCGATAATCGACTTCTCAAACGCTTCACCACCGGCGACGAAGTCCGCGAATTCACGCTTGTTCTCTTCGCTCATGCCGTCGGTCCAGTCGAAATCCTCGCTGACGGGGGCCACGCCGGCCACGGAGATAGCGCCGCGGCACCGATCGGCGTCGAGGGCGGCACAGGCGAGCGCGTGGGGACCGCCTCCCGACCAGCCAATTGTGACGTAGTCAGTGCGATCGAGCTGTTCGAGTACTTCGTTGAGGTCGCGCACGACGCTGGCCACTTGACGGCCTTCATTGCGCGACGAGAGACCATACCCAGCGCGCGAGGTCAGGATACAGAAGAAGCCACGGTCGAGCATGGCGGCGGCGTGTCCGGCCAGCATGAAGATCGAGCCAGGTGTTCCGTGCTGGAAGACCACAGTTTTGCCCGTGGGGTCACCCATGGTCAAGATTTCGAGTTCGCGACCGTCGCTAAGGGTGAGGAGTTGGGTGAGTCCGGGCATGTGCGTCCTTCCGATTGATTGCCACAGTAGTGGTCAATCGTCGTCTACTAACCCCCACAACCTATCCACGGACCAACCGGCATTGACTGCAAAGATGGAGCCATGGATGCCGTGACACCACTGACTGCGCCGTTGACGGAATGTCAGAATCGATTCGGTATTTTTCACGAGTGTCCCCACTGCGGGGGAGCGCTTCACGCCGAGCACGCCCACTTCAAGTGCGCGGGGTGTGGCTGGCGCGATAGTTGCTGCGACTAACGACGAATGGCACGCACTCGGGGGCGCCACGCCGCTCCTTCCCCACAACGATGGCCGCTCGCGGTGGTAGCTGGTCTTGTCGTCGTCGTGGTGGTGTGGAGTGTGTTACCGGTCACGACATCGTCGAGGGCTACGGGTCGAACAACACCGTCACTGCCGCGACCGGCACCAGTGACGACCGTTCGCCACCACAGCGTGGTGCTCTCGAGCCCCGACCGATCCTGCGCGCCGGCGGGATGTTTGGCCTGGACGCCGGTGGACACGTGGGATGCAGCCCGACCAGTCTTTACAACGACGTTTCACCCGACGGGCCAGCCAGCCTCGGTAGTGGCCTACGCCGCGTGGATGCGCTGGAGTTCAGTCGACGTTGGTTTGTATCCGGGCTACAAAGGACCTGGTCCGACAACTTTGCTGCGAGGCCCCGAAGCGGTTCCGAGCACTGGACTGCCACGACTGCTGGCGACCTTCAACTCCGGCTTTTACGAGGCGGACAATCCCGCTGGTTTTTACACCAACGGCACGCTGTACTTCCCGATGGTCAAGGGTGAAGCCACTCTGCTTCGGACGACCAACGGTCGGCTGTCGATCGTGACCTGGAACGGCGGACCCCACCCGGGGCCATCCATCCAG
>Ga0136642_1000397_pt1 | contig 24212 bp, 23 predicted proteins | sample LowCatLa1302831Y_FD_115313 | JGI IMG/M metagenome (GOLD analysis project Ga0136642, IMG submission 115313) | Freshwater microbial communities from Lower Cathedral Lake, Yosemite National Park, California, USA - 13028-31Y | ecosystem: Environmental > Aquatic > Freshwater > Lake ... | reverse complement strand
GCAATGGACGTCACAGACCAGCAACATCGCCTTTTCGAATGCCCAAGGCGGTTTCGTCGCCATCGGGAAACAGAACCCGGGCTTCACACTCGACGTTGGGGGTGATGTCAACTTCTCAGGGACGCTGCGCTCGAACGGTGTTGCTTATGTAGGCTCGCAATGGACATCGCAAACGAGCAACATCGCCTTTTCGAATGCTCAAGGTGGCTTTGTCGGAATCCGAAACAGTAACCCCAGCTACGCACTCGACATCACAGGAGACATCAACTTCACTGGAAACTTGCGCTCCAATGGTCAGATCTATACTTTGACTAGCGGTGGAGGCGGAGGAGGCGGTGGCGGCGGCAGCAACCAATTTATGACTTACAGTACGTCAAATGTCTATTTGCCAAGTACCTATGCTCTCGGTCTAGGAGGAAAAAGCAATCCCCAGTATTCACTCGACGTAGCTGGAAGCGTCAACGTCACAGGAAATTACTACGTAAATGGCGTTGCTCTCACAGCAGGCGGCGGAGGCGGTGGTACGAGCTCGGCTGCTGGAATCGCTTTCCCTGCCTGGAACGAACTCATGCAAAACTCGGCCATCACATTCACAGGTGGAAATACCTATACCAGCTCAGCTTTCACAGTGTCAAATACGAGCACGGCTGTTGTACGGTATACAGGTTCCGGCTACGTGTTGAACAGTGTCGGTCTCATGACAGCCACGGTTTCCGTGTACTTGGCTGGTTCCCTCATTTCTGGAAGCACGAAAACAGTAAGCATATTCAGCAGCGGTGCGCACATGAGTTTCCCGGAGCTCGAATATTCGGTGACTCTGACGCCTGGATCCTATACAATCGGCATCGTATTCTCTACTAATATGGCCTCTGACGCCAACGACACACACAATCTTTCGGTCGCGTTATACAGCAGTAGTCAGGCAGTATCTGCAGCGCCACAATGGGCGGAGCTCCTCCAAAACAGCACGAGCATCGTGTTCACTGGCACTGGTAGCAGCACATACACGTATTCTGTTCCGACTTCTTTTACGACAGCATGCGCCACTCAAGCAGTCGTCCGCTATAACGGTTCAGGTATCACGGTTGCCAACACTGTAGGTCTCATCAGCGCCACGATCGCCTTCTATTATACGTCGCCGGTGACTCTCGTCGCAGGAAGTGCGAAAACCGTGAGCGTATATTGCGACGGCGGCCACACCAACTTCCCGCAACTCGAGTACATGTTCACGCTGCCGATGGGCACCTATACAGCGAGCATCACCTTTTCGAGCAATATGTCCAGCACCGCTTTCGACACTCACAACTTGTCGGTATGCGCTTTCCAGACGGGGTCTGTCGTCGGCAATCAGTTCACGACATTCGGGAACTCCAACGTCTGTCTCTTAGCTGGAAACAACTTCGGCGTCGGTCTCTCAAATGTATCTGGTATGTTCCAGGTATCGAATGCGCTCTTTGTGAACAGCAATGCCGCATTTGTGGGCATCAAAAATTTGGCCCCCGCTTTTGCTCTCGACGTGACGGGAGATGTCAACTTTTCGGGGACGCTGCGTTCCAACGGCGTTGCGTACGTGGGATCGCAATGGACGTCGCAGACTAGCAACATTGCTTTTTCGAATGCGCAAGGCGGCTTCGTGGGTGTCGGAAAACAGAACCCCGGCTTCACCCTCGACGTCGGCGGAGACGTCAACTTCTCTGGGACCTTGCGTTCCAATGGCGTTGCGTACGTAGGCTCTCAGTGGACATCGCAAACCAGCAACATCGCCTTCTCGAATGCCCAGGGAGGCTTTGTGGGTGTCGGAAAACAGAACCCCGGCTTCACCCTCGACGTCGGCGGCGACGTCAACTTTTCGGGGACGCTGCGTTCCAACGGCGTTGCGTACGTAGGCTCTCAGTGGACATCGCAAACCAGCAACATCGCTTTTTCGAATGCTCAGGGCGGTTTCGTAGGTGTCGGAAAACAAAACCCCGGCTTCACCCTCGATGTCGGTGGCGACGTTAACTTTTCGGGGACGCTGCGTTCCAACGGCATCGCCTACGTGGGCTCGCAATGGACCTCCACCAGCAGCAACATCGCCTATGCATCCAACGTCTATATCGGTGGATCGCTTACGGTCATCGGTTCGAACGTCATCAATAACGTGGTGGTCAACAATACGATCATGGAGAGCTCGAACATCGTCATTAACAATGCCGGGACAGGTCCAGCGCTATCTGTGACGCAATCTGAAACATCTCCCAACCCCGTCGCGACCTTCATAGCTGGTAGCAACCAAGCCCTTCATATTAGCTCCAATGCGTTCGTGGGCATCGGAAAATCAAATGCCACCTTTGCGCTCGACGTGGCCGGAGACGTCAACTTCTCGGGAACACTCCGCTCAAACGGCCTTGCCTATGTGGGCTCGCAGTGGACGTCACAGAGTAGCAACATAGCCTTCTCGAATGCACAGGGTGGCTTCGTAGGCATCGGGAAACAAAACCCCGGATTCGCCCTCGATGTCGGCGGCGACGTTAACTTCTCTGGGACGCTGCGTTCCAATGGCGTCGCTTATATCGGGAGCCAGTGGACGACGGTGGGAGCGAGCAACCTCAACTATGGTGCAGGAGGCTTCATTGGCATCGGCAAATCCACCCCCGCCTTTTCCCTTGATATTGTTGGAGACCTCAACATTACTGGCAATTATCGTGTGAACGGCGCGGTATTCACGAGTGGCAGTGGCGGCAGCAGTAGCAGTAGCAGCAACAGCGGCTCTGTCGGCAACATCTGCCAAGCCCTGTGGTACACGACATCGAACGTCGCCGGTCCATCTTACATCGGTTTGTATGCCAGCGGCGCCGTAGCCTCACAGAACAACATCACGTCGGGTACGGCACCTTTCTCGACGGCTAACGGCCTTTTCACTTGTGGTTACACAGGTGTGTATCAATGCAGCATCACGACGACGGTCGCCACTGCCCAAGATGTGATCTATATCTATCGCAACGGGTCTGCAGTCGGACCGGGAGCCATTTGCACCGGTGGTACCAACATCAACAGCATCAGCGCCTCGACTTCGGTGTATTGCAACTCAGGCGACACACTCGGGTTCTACATTCTCTCGGGTACATGCACAGGCAGCCTCACCGGCACCCAATGTTGTTCAGTCTCTCTTATCAGTCAAGCAGCAACGAGCGGTGTCTCTATCAGCGCACCCACCTGGTCGGAACTCCTCATGAACTCGACGCTCACTTTTTCCAACGGATACACCTATACCTCGAGCAACATCACCGTCACCAACACGGCTCTTGCCGTCGTGCGGTACAGCGGGTCCGGATACACAGTGACCGGTGCTCCTGGAAAAATAACAGCGACTGCAACCCTGTACAGTGGGTCCACCAGCGGCACGGTGGTCGCCTCTAGAGCCACGAGCATCTATAGCAACGGTGGCCACGCGAGTTTCCCTGAAATCGAGTTCACTGGAACTGTGTCTAGCGGAACTTACGTTATTGCTATCGTGTTCTCTAGCAACATGGTCTCTGATGCCAACGACAGCCACAATCTGAGCATGGCCATGTACCAAAACAGCGTCGCCGTCAGCTCACTGAATCAGGCTTCTGCGGTCAACATCTCGTCTGCTCCCGACTACTTCGAGCTCCTCCAGAATTCGACGACGGCTGTGGGCACTAATGGCATCTTCAACGGCGGCAGCACTTACACATCAGCGAGCTTTACGACGACGGGAGGTAGCGCTGTCGTAAATTATACCGGATCCGGGTTCGCTACCGCCGTGACTCCAGGTATCATCAGTGCCCGTCTGTCTATCATGAGCAGTGGCACAGCCGTGAGCGGAACCACCAAGACGACGAGCGTATTCAGCAATGGTACTCAAGTTAGCTTGCCGCCCCTCGAGTTCGTAGCCAAGGGCTTGGCCGCTGGAACGTACCAGATTCAGATCGTCTTCTCTGCAAACATGTGCTGCGATACTAACTCGGCGCATAGTCTAAACGTCTTGGTGATCCGCGAGTCGATCAATGTATCGACACCGCTCTATGCTCTGATGAGCAATGTGACACCTGTAACGAGCGTGTCGTCGGTGTCTATTGCCCCCGATTACTTCGAGCTGCTGCAAAACGCGTATGTCGCTTCAGCCACAGGCTACACGTCGAGTGCTTTTACAACTCAAGGTGGCAGCGCGCTCGTGCAATTCAGTGGCAGCGGATTGGCTAAAGCCGTCGGGACCATCAGTGCGACGGTGTCGATCTTGAGCGGATCCACTGTCGTCGGCACGCGCACGATCAGTGCCTACAGCGACTCGTCGATCGTCAACTTCCCGGCGCTCGAGTTCCGCGTGGTCTTGACACCTGGGTCGTACACAGCGACAGTTACCTTTTCAAGCAACACCTCAACGGACACCAATTGCACTCAATCGCTCGTCATCCTCGTGTATCCGAACACAGCATCGACACAGATTCCGACTTATTATGTACCCAATTCCTACAACGCCATCTCGACAGCACCAATCTATACAGAGCTGTTTATGAATTCGAATCTCAGCATCGGGCCCGGCAACTACACGTACACAGGATCGATCACACCGACAGTGAATTGCAGTGCTATCGTCTCTTACAATGGCAGTGGCTATATCTCCAGCGGAAGCGGTATCATCACGGTCCAGTCCACCTTAAACGGAACGAGTCGCACAACGCAAATGTACAACATGGGAGCGCATGCAGCCTTCCCATCCCTCGAATTCCTTGCACCGTCGCTCATAGCCAATACGCCTTATTCGATATCGCTAACATTCTCTTCCAACATGAAAGCAGATACGGCAGATTTCCACAGTCTGAATGTGACCATGTTCCCGGCTGCTCTCACTGTTCCGACACAGGTAACGACGCTCGCCAGCTTGAGCAACCTGGGCATCGGTCTGACGACGCCAAATGGCCCTCTACAAGTCCAGGCGCTCGGGTGCAACGCGCTCTTTGTGGGGTCGAACGCCAACGTAGGCATCGGGACCATCACGCCATCGGGTCCTCTACAAGTCATGGGCCAAGGCGCGTTTTCGAATTCGACTGCCATCACAGTGGCTAGCAACGCCTTCGTGGGCATCGGAAAAAGCAATCCTCAATACGCGCTAGATGTCCAAGGCACAATCAATGCCACATCGAACATCATGATCGCGGGCCAGAGTCTCCAGGGACTGGGTGTATCCACGCAAGCTGTACTCACAACGACTGGCGCCAGCTCATGGACCGTTCCCACCGGCGTTTACGGGATTCAAGTCGAAATGATCGGCGGTGGTGGAGGTGGTGCTGGAGGTGGCAATGCGACCGGTGGCTGTGGTGGAGGTGCTGCGGGTGGATACATTCGCGCTATGATAAAAACAACACCTGGACAGGTCTTCGCAGCCACTGTAGGAGGAGGAGGCTCGGGTGGCGCAGCAGCCACAAATGGCACAAACGGTAGCAACACCACCTTTAACAATACCGCCAATCTGAATACAGTCAATTTAGTAGCTGGAGGTGGCCAAGGAGGCATATGGGTCGCTAGTTCGAGTCTGAAATGCGGCATTGGTGGAAACGCTGGCACAAACACATTAACGACTACAAACGATGTGCTGAGCATCGTCAGTTCTCCAGGTGGCGATGGTTTAGACGGTGTGCCGTTTGGCATGGGAATCACACATGGCGTCGGAGGATCTGGAGGTGCGTCTTACTTTGGTCAAGGTGGTCGAGGCGCCAATACAGCCAATACTAATCCTCAAGATGTGGCCGACGCAGGCAGTGCTTATGGCTCCGGTGGTGGCGGTGCCTCGATTCAATCGAGCAGTTCGTCGGTCGGTGGTGCCGGAGCCAACGGCGTCATCATCATCACCTACTTCACCCAATCCGGCCTGCCCACGAACTACACTGCGACCGCGCCGCTGTCGATGTCTGGCACTACGCTCACGATTGCCAGTGCGACGTCTACGTCGTCGGGTGTTGTGCAGATTGGAAATGGCTTGAGCATGAATGGTAGCACTACAAATACTATGGCTGCAACATCTTTTGGTGCTTTCAACCTTGGTGCTCCCGCAACGAATCAATTAGCTATTCAGCAAATTCCGATTTTAAGCACAGCATGTCCGTCTGTGACCGGTGCTTTGACATACAATTCAAGCACTAATTTCGTAACAGGATTGGTGTCAGGTGCTGTATATCGTGTAAATTGTTATTATCTGTATAATATTAACAGTGGGACAAACGGCAATCGCATTACACTTAGTCTTCAAGATGGGACTGGCACAACACTCTTGACAAGTGGCTATAACATTCAAAACAGTGCTTACAATAACCCAGGAACCTTGGGATTACATGGTTACATTCAACCAATGTTGACAGGTGTAGAGACAACAGCACGGATCGCGCTGTATTCTTATAATAGTGGTGGTTCTGCGTATGCTTATTGTGGGCAAGTAACAATTGAGAGATTGTTTTAAGAAAAATGAGACATTAAGCTCGATCCGCCATATCCTGATCGAAAGCATAATCAGGGCTCTTCATCAAGCCCTTACTCTTCTGCTCTTTGCAGCAATTCTCCGGCGCCGTACCGGAATCGCACCCATAACAGTAGGCCGTCGTCTTAGGGTCCGTCTTAGTATACCCAGAGCGCGTGACGCCGATCGGCATCTCACAGGTTCCGTTTGAACACCCGCCGCGCGTATTGTAGTAGTTTTTATTCGCCATGAAGTACGGACAATCTTCATCATATTGACAAGGCCTATCCCACGTCATCGCCTTCTTGGGTTTGCCAAACGGATCCTTCGTACTCTCGCAGCTCTTCTGATCAAAGATGTTCGCATCTTCATAGCATGCGTAGACGCCACTGTTCTTGGACGCCGGTTTCGCCCGCACTTTGCAGGATAAAACCTTGCGAAATGAGTCGTATTGCATGACCGCGCGCACCCCCACGTCTTCAAACCACAGCTCGTCGCCCTCCAAAAACTCGTGATTGGCAGGAAGCATGATGTTGCCTGTCGCTACTTTATATTTGCCTTTGACGACGAGAACGCTCGTCAAGGTCGTCACACCCGATAGCGATCGCTTCGTCACATAATAGTAGCCGTTCTCTTGTTTATGGGTCTGAGAAGTCAAGCGGATACGGTCGCCGACGCGGAAAGAGTAAGGCATCTCAGCTGGCAAGACAAGCTCGTAATAATCGCCCGTCGCGTCGTAGCGATATTGGCCAACAAGATTCGCGTCAAAGGTCTTATAGACCTTGCCATCGCGCTCCGGCGGCACCGCATAGGGATCCGGATTGGAATTCGAGGGCTCTCCCACAACAAACGTCTCGCGAGCCATATCCCGGACAACGGTCATGTCAAAGTCTCGGATCGCCTCGATCGTGTTGGGATTGAACTTGAAGAATTTCGTGTAGAACGCGTTCTTAGAAGGCTGGTTGACATAGTCGACAATATCATCGATATTTTGATTATCGATCTTCTTAGAACCGTAGACTAACGTATCGATCGATACGGCGATAGTCGTCATCACTTTATTCAGCTCACCCGGTTTCGGGTTCCTCGTATTGCCCTTCAGCTCGAGGAGCTCTTTCCTTACATATGGCAACCATATATGGAGTTTCTGCATGTCCACGTTGTCATAATCCACAAAGTTACACTGGTATTGTCCAAGCGCTTTGACCACTGGACTATGCACGGTCTGGAACACAACTGCTACATCGAGTTTTCCACGATTGAACAAATCCTCGTACATTGTGTCCGCCGTCTTGTAAGACACCCACTTGTTCGTGGCTTTCCGGATATTATAGGCCGACAATATGGCCTGCGCAGCTTTCGCCGACGCATCATTGAGGACCCCGATGCGACAGTTGCGCATGTCCGTCGCCTTCCACACAGGCTTTTTGCTCGACCGCGCGAACAATATCCATTTCGGGTACTTCAGCATTGTGACGACGGCCATCGATTCTCCGACAGCATCGTAGCTATAAGCATCGGTGTAATGCAACAAGGAATCATTGGTCGCTGCGTCAGGGATGCGCGTGGTCGTGTGGACAGTAGGACGATACTTGGAAATCTGGTCTAGTAAAGGATCTTTCTCGTCACTCGGAACGACAATATAGGTGTTTGGTTTCCAGGTATAGGTCGTATCGACGGTAAACATCGGCTCGTGATAGAGGGATTTGCCCACGTCGACAGTTATGTTTTGGTCGATGAAGCTGGTGACGTAATTTTCTAACACTGCCTGTCGTCGTAGCGCGTCATGGGCAAAGGCCCCAACGCCAACGAGAACCAAGAGGGCTACAAACAAAACAATGATGTGTTGCGCCCTCATTCCCGCATAATTATTAATATCACACAATATTAAATACAGAGGAATCCATGAAATTCCAACGAATCTTATACAGCGTCACGTTTTATCTCCTCCTCATGACTCTCATCATCATGTGGAAGCCGCAGATGTTGTTTGACAAGGACGGTGATATCAGACCCTATGGCGTGGATAAGGGCAACACCGTATTCTCTTTCGGCGTCGTGAGCATCGTGCTTGCTATCGCCTGCTTTTACATCTTTGCCCTCATCGACTTCTTATTCGCATAAAAAACTTTCATTATTCTAAAGGCGTTCAATGTACGCAGAATCGTTTATCGAGTATCACCAATTGAAGGCAAAGTTGTACAAAAGAGCATTAAAAACAGTGAGCGTCGACAGCATCAAGAAAGGTGTAGCTAAATACACCAACGGCAATCGTCATGTAGAGATCCAGCTGACAGTGTACGAAAATGCGAAGCAAAAGCTAGGAGAGCTTAGGCAAGAGATGGTGGAAAAGATGAAGGCGCTTTCTGAAGTCCGTAACTTTATCCTCTATGCGAATGCTTCTCACGAACAGTTAAAAGCCTATGAAACGATCCATGGTGAAGTCGAAGGGATCCATGCACGCATGGACCAGATTATGCTACAGATGAACGAGGCCCAACGGATGCGATACATGAACGGGGTCGAAATGAAACAGACTTTTGATATGGTCAAAGAATCACAGTCGCAATTGTACGATGAGGCGATGTTGCCTCGAGACGATGCATCAGCAACAATAAGAGCCACCGAGACATACATCAAAGCCGCCAAGGCTCATGACATAGAATCGAAGAGGAATGCCTTGGATGACTCTGCTATCAAGATGCGTATGCCGGTGTTTTTAACTATTCAAGAAGGGAATGTCATAGTGACAATGAAAAAGCAGGGTAAAAGCAAGGGCAATGACAATGATGAAGTAGAAGAAGACAATGCCGTAGACAATGCAGTAGTAGACAAGGCCGACGAAAAAGCGGCTAAAGAAGCACCACCCACTATAAATCTTGACATCGTCTCGCCTAAGAAAAAACACACCAAAGAAGCTAAAAAGAAATTCGTCCAAGATGCGCTCGATGTACTCGAGTTCCGTTTCGCAAATAAAGAAGAGTGTGCGAGCCTGAAACGTTCTGCCAAGCATTACATGAGTAAGGACGACATTGTACAAGTCATCGAATCCAAACCCGACCTCGTTCGCCGCATCCCCGAGTATAAGAAGCTGTCCAAGAATGATCTGTGCGAGGTTCTGTTCAAGGAAGCGCCTTAATCCCTTTAAATGCTCCAAAAAATTTGAAACTTGCCACTTAAGGACTTTCTCTCAAGAACGAAACATGTCTCAACAATACAATGCCTATACAGCAGCTCTCGAAAAACGTATTCAAGAACTCGAGACTCAACAAGTCGAATTAGAAAATAGGCGCAAGTGGCTCGAGTACATGGTTGAATCTGCGCGTCAATATCGTGATAAGATGGAGCAAACAAAGCCACAGCAGCCTCAGACCCAACAGCAAATAGAAGACGCCGAAGCCGAACTGTTTGTGAACACGGTGCTGCGTCGTGATCTTCTGTAAATAAATCCTCTCTACTGCTCTCTACTTTTCTCCTCTTTAAGGGACATGCCCCTATAAATTCTCTCCTAGTAATGTAGTAAAATGATCAATATTGCCTATTTCATTGGCGCATTTTGCATCGGCATCCTCTACGTGTATCTCATTACACCGCCTCCGGAAGTCGTGCTCAAGTTCCCATCTCCTTATAATGCAGGAATGATCACGTATAAGGACAAGGCCAACAACTGCTATCAGTACAAGGCTGAAAAACAAGACACGTGTCCAGCAGATAAGGCGCTCGTCAAGCCACAGCCGATTATTGAGGATTTTGATAAGCAAATGCCCATGATGCCCGATAATTCCGATCTGTATTCATCTAATTATTATCTTCTGTGAAAATAGCAAATGATTCTAGATCTGACTAAAACTGAAACCGGACGTATTCTTGTGTCTGTCATCTTGGGACTCGGACTCGCTGCCCTGTTTCGGCGCGTGTGTAAGGGCGGAAACTGCGTGGTCATTCAAGGACCAAGCATGGAAGACGTACAGAAGTATAGCTACAAAATCAAAGACGATTGCTACAAGTATACACCTTATGTTGTGGATTGCGACGAGGCCGGTACCGAAGCTGTGCCTGATCAGTAAAGAACGCCCTGACGCAACGCGGCGTTCATATGACTTTTTTTTAATTGTGCAATTAATGAAAAATAGCCACATAAAGAATGAATAAGGCGACACCTATAGCTCAGTTACCTCGACATAGCGGTGGTGCGCCTCCTCGCAGCGGAGAGATTCCTGAAATCGTTGACGACGATGACGTCGCTATCCAGGAAGTGCTCGCCGAGATCAACCAGGTTCAGGATGCATCGGTGACCAACGTGCAAATGCAACAGCCTTATACCCCACCTTCGGTGACGATTCAACCTCCAAAGGTCCCTGTGCAACCACCGCCGATGCCCCCTCAACCTGGTACGCCCTATCCACAGTATCCGATGCCACCACAGCATCAACAACCCTATCCACAACACCCTCACCCACCACCCTATTTCATGCCACATATGTCTCCTATGGGACATCCACATGGATCACATGGGCCACATGCACCACCTGGACTCATGGACAGCGTTGCGAAGCATTTGTGGCATGTATGCAAATGGGATATGATCCTCTTTGGCATCATATTCATTGCAACGTTCATCGTCAGTACGGAGCAAGTCGAATCGGTGTTGCGTGTATACCTGGCCAACACACGATTTCCGTACGCCACGGTTGTTGTAAAGGCCCTTCTCGCCGGGATTATCGTGATTATGGTGAAGCGATTTATTGATTCTTCATAGAAGCCACGCGCTGCACGCGCCTCATTTTTCTAAAAATCATACCATATATCGTCTTGCAAAAATAAATGAGTTGTAACTTGTTTAATTATAACACCTAGGTAATGGTGGCATTTTCTTTGAAAAGGTATATTATGAATGACAGTTTTTCGTGTAACCAATTCAAATGTAAATAAAGAAAGCGCCATGGTCATTCAAGGGTCACCTGTCGTCGGAAAACAGGACGTTGCTGCCATTATTATGCAAAAACTCGATCTCGAGACAAGTCACAAGTCTGACCTCACGATGATCTCTATGCGAGAGACGGACTTAGGTGGTGGAGAGTTAATGATTAAAACCAGAACAACCAGTGCAGAAGATTGGAGTGAGTGCATGCGAATCTCGTCAGGAGGAAACGCCGCGCACACACTCGATGTGAATGGCACGATCGGATCTTCGTCGTGGAAGGCGAATACGTTGTTAATGTGTGACGACACGCTCGGCGCAAAGTCGAGTGATATAACCATAGATCAATTTAATAATTTAGCTGCTCAAATGGAGGCGATGAGCGCCCAATTGTCTAACCTCCAATCTCAAATCGAAGTGCTCAAGGGCAATTAGGCTTCGTCGTCGCTGTTTAGTTCGTCATCCAATGCATTCGCCATATAGTCGTCATCTTCACTGCCGTCGTCACCTAGCACCTCGTCTTCCGTAATCAGGCGTGTCGTCATACCGAACGCATCGATCTCTTGCAGCAGCAGCTTCCATGAATAAGGCGCCCTAACCCTTGCCGTTTCTTGGACCGGCTCGCCATATTGGTTCGTATAGGACCCATCCTGTTTGTTTTCCACCGCCACGGTCCCAAGGGCCTTGTCCAATACAAACTCGCTCTTATCGGAGCGCTCCATCATCGACTCTTTGATAAACGATCCCATGCCATAGGCGATCAGACAATTCGTTTCCATCTCACCAATGCGCAAACCACCACCCTTGGCACGTCCCTTGATCGGCTGGTGCGTCATCGTCGACACGGCACCACCTGCGCGCGAGTTGACCTTATCGCTGACCATGTGCTTGAGTCGGAAATAGTAGGTAGGTCCGATGAAGACATGCGTCGGGATCTGCTCGCCGGTGCGTCCATTGTACATCATCTCATCACCGTGTCGATTCATGCCATTTTTCTCGAGCATGTCATAGAGCGCCTCGGTGTCAGGCGTATCGAACATGGTCCCGTCCACTCGAACGCCGTTGACGCAACACAGCTTTGCCAAGATGCATTCCACCAAGTGCGCGATGGTCATGCGCGTCGGGAACGCATGAGGGTTGATGATGATGTCCGGGACGAGCCCGTCTTTCGTAAAAGGCATGTCCTCTTGTGGAACAATAGCCCCTACTACACCCTTCTGCCCGTGTCGGGACGCCATCTTATCACCCAGCGTCGGAGAGCGGACCTTGCGGAAACGGACCTTAAGAGTCCGTTCGTCGTCCTGATTCGAATGCACAAATACCTTGTCAATCGTTCCGTATACTGTTTTGCTACCCTTCTTGGATTTATCGGCGTACGTATCAACGCGCACCGTCTCCTTGAAGATTTGTCCAGCCTCTTTGCGCTTCTGCATCTGCGTCGTCACGTTGCAGCGCCCGACAAAGACGTCGCCATCTGAGATATAGCTGTTGACTTTGGGGAATCCATGTGCATCGATCTTGTCCCAATTCCCACCCTTGATATCGATATCATGCCCTTGCTTCTTTAGCTCATTCGGGTTGACAAATACAATCTTTTCACCTGCGTTTTGATTTGTACTCTCTTCGTCAACAAAAGACTTGAAGACTGATACGTTGAACATTCCACGCTCGATGCTGTTCTTATTGATCATGACTGAGTCCTCCATATTGTAGCCCGAGTAACAGAGAATCGCCACGATAAGGTTCTCGCCATTGGGCAACTCGTCCATATTGCATGTCTGCGCATATTTCGTGCTGACCAACGCCTTCTGAGGGTAATGCAGCAAGTAGCTGGCCGTATCAATGCGCTGATTAAAGTTGGTGGCAAACACACCGATCGCTTGCTTACCTTGAGCACCAGAAAAGACATTGCGTGTTCCAGGATTCAAATGCGCCAATGGGATCGTATTGGTGTAGACGCTCATCGACGTCGAGGGATGGATCTCGCAATGCGTATATGCTTTCAACGTATCGTCGAGATCGACCCGGTTCATGGCAATCAAACAAGTGTTGCTTTCTTCGACATCGATATACTCGACTGCGTTTTTATGTTTCTGAATCACGTCGTTGTCAACGTCCGCGATGATATCACTGCGATATGCCGACTCCATTTCTACCGACTCACCCAATAATGTACCGCGAACGAGCTGCAGCCATTTTCCATCGCTATAGGATGTTTTCCCATCACGCACGACATAGAGAGGACGGGTGCAACGCCCTGCGTCGCAGCGTACATGGACTTCGTTCTCGTAGATATTCCAAGAAAGCCCGATCGTAACTGCTATCAAGCCTGCGCGTCTCAATTGTCGCAGGCGATTCACAAATACATGAGGGTCTTTGTGCGTCCCGACCCAAATGTCGTTCAAAAACACCTTACAGACGCGACTGACATCGACCGGTTGAAGTTGTTGCAACGACACAAGGCCGTTATCCTGGAGACAGCGCAGGACCTCTTTACCATTTACATCGGACGTAACATTTGTCAACATGGACAGGTGCTTAATGAGCCCGATGTTCCCGCCGTCAGGACTCTCGATAGGACATATATAACCCCAGTGCGACGTGTTCAGCTTGCGCGGCCCGACGATCTTGCTGCTCGAATCCAGCGGTGTAGATAGGCGGCGAACATGGGAGATGTATCCCAAGTATGACAACCGATTCAAGTCTTGAACGATGCCTGCTTTGCTAGGATCGCCATCGCCACCCCAGTTGCCTTTGAGAGATTTGATGAACCCCGTCTGAATGATGTACTCATTGAAGATTGTGCGCATATTGTCCTTATTGACAAGCTGCTCGATGTTCCCCGTGCTCTTCCAAGGTCCATACACGTATTGCTGATCTACCATGTTGCGCACGTTATTACGGAAGCGATTGTATAGATCGCGGAACAAATTGGCGAGCAAAAGACCCGACAGATCGATGCGTTTGAACATATAGTTGTCACGATCCGTAGGCTGAATGACACCTAGCGCAGTCTTGACAATCTTGTTCACAACGTGACCTAAGAAGAGCGCCTTGTTGCGGTACGAGAACCCCATGTTGGGCAGGAAGTCGTTGGCGATCACGTTGCGTGCGCTGTCGACATTCTGATACTCGACACGTTTGGCAAACCACTCGAGCGCTTCGGCCTGGGTGTACACAGTCGCCATTGTCTCCTCGTCGTAGAGATTGTTCATCGCGTCCTTGGCCGAACGACACTCGATGAGCGAAGCGCGCAAAAAGTCGAGCATGGGCTTCTTAGCAGCATCGTCCACTTCCCCTAAGATGTGTTCGAGAATGTCGCGATCACTCTCTACACCAAGCGCTCGGAACATCATCCACAGAGGTATGACACCTTTAACATTTGGGCTCGTCAACACGATCTCATTGCGTCTATAGGTGATCTGACCTCTCAGGTTTTTCATATCCCTGCCGTGCACGGCAAACCGGATAGTCTTCGGGAACAGGTTGTTCTCTTCTGGGGTGCATCGAATGAGAGCCTCGTGAGTATAATTCGCGTCGTTCGATTCCATCACAAAGATGCGATTCGTCGCGATGCGTTCCTGTGCCAACACGACCTTTTCTTTGCCGTCAACAATGAAGTAGCCGCCTTGATCATAGGGGCACTCGCCCATCTCTTTGAGCACAGGCTCGCTCTGATCATACAAAGCACACAACCGCGAGTGAAGCATGATCGGAATCGCACCAATTTTGATCCTCTTGAACTCTACATCTTTATGCTTTCCCGAGAGGTGATCGATATATTCGACGATGATGTCGCAAAAGATATCAGATGCATAGGTCTTGTCCTTCAGACGCGCTTCGTTAGGAAAGAGCGCACGCTGCTTTGATTTCTCGACGATCGTTGGTTTGCTGATATATATGGCGTCGCCGTCGCGCCCACCGACATAGACGTTGATCTCGTGCTTGAGAGTCCCTGCGTCGTCATACTTCAACGTCTTAAAAGGATTCAACGTGCGAATGGTATAGGGAATTTTCTGAAACACAAACTCGTGAAACGATGATAAATGATGCAGCGTCAAAAAATGGGGGGTGTCTCGAAAATAGGTGTTGATGACATCCCAGTCGTCGTTTGCTGTGGCCATCAATTTATTATCTGTCATTTTTATTTTTGAGATGTTTCTACTTCAATATGTTGTTCAGCATTATATAGGCTTATGATAAAAATGAGATCCGTTTACTTCTTCGACGCAGCCTTCTTAGAAGGCTTCTTGGCCTTCTTCGCAGCGGGCTTCTTCGCCTTGGGCTTCTTGCCTCCCAACAACGTGGAGTGATTGGGCATGGTGGGCATTTCGGAGACAAAGTCGGAAACGGCCACAGCAAGCGCATCCGAACGCAAGTTTGTATTGTTCGACCCACCACGAGTGCTACGACGGCGGAGGGCACCACCGGCCTGTTCGGGCAAGCCGCTCGACACGCGCCAGTAGGCATCACCAGTTACATGTTGCATCACATCATTCGACGCGAGAGAGCCTCCTTTTTGGCATCCACATTTCTTCGGCATTTGAGTTTTCCTTTAAAGTAAAACGACATTATTTTTTCGCATGGGTTAAAAGAAATGTAGTATTGCCTGGATAAGAATGAACAGGTAAATATCACCATGGTCTACAAATGTTTGCATAGCAGCGAGGATATCCGACTTTGACATGTGGCGTACTTCGTCGTAACTCACCGGGGACATATTCGGCATCACTTTCCACGTTTCAATTTGCAAAAAGGTGTAGAACCTTTGCAGGACGTATTCGGGGATGAAATAGAGAACGCAAACATACCAGAACAAATGGGTATGTCTCTTGTATAGGGGGTAGTATTTCTTAAACACATCAAAGTATGCGGTGTATCGTTCGTCAATCAGATACTTATCCGAATTGGATATATTGTCATAATTCGACTGGAGAGCATCAAAATGATGATCCAATGTGACATTATAACGTTGCACAAAATTATAGAAGAACATAAAAGATCGCTGTGGATCATACATGGTAGTCAATTTATAGGCATACTCATTGGAACGAGTGTCCTGAACATGTGTCTCCGCCATATTTGAGCTATGGAGAGAAAAACGAGGTGCTTGCAAAACGCGGTCGCGCCCTAGTCGTCGCTGAGTTCCCACACGCATGCGATTGCTTCGTTCAAAGCCTCTTCTGATATGCGATTCATCTTATGAATGTAATGCAATGTATTTGCGCACCTATTTCTAAATCCACCAGGCTGTGTTCGCATAATAGAGCGATATTTGTAATCATCGCGTGCGCGACTGACGGCTGCTTGGAATGCGACTTTGCGTTCTACTTCGTGCGCTGCTTGAGCTAATTCGTGCTCTATCTGAACATGTTGCAACGGCAGAACCATTGCCAAACTGTCGTAATATTCTCTTGGCACAGTTGTCGCAATTTGCCGTCTTAAAGGAGGCCGTGGCATTTGCATTCCATAATATCTCCCGTTCACCACTGAAGCGTCGTCTGCTGGTTCATCAACTTCCATGGAGAACACGAAATCTCCGAGATCAGGTGTAGGGCTCGGATTCCGAATAGAAGATCGAGGGGTGTACATGGGGGATGCGGACATAGACGCAGGGCTCTTCGACTCGTAAGAGCCGACTACGAAATCATCAGGCAAACGGATGCCCGTAGCATTCATTCTTTACTTATTAATAAATATAATGGCAAAGTCAAATTTTCCTGCGCTCAGAACAGCTCGTGGTCGTTTTTGAACTCATTGCTGCACCAAGGCGCTTTATAGCGAAGCCCGTATTCTTTGCGGACGTCACATTTTGCAGACATTGTTCTCAACTTGTCGGTAGTAAATGCTTGAAGGAATCGAAGCCGTTTTAGCAGGTACTTGTCTGTGGGGACCTTGTCCCGAAAGATCATGCGCTTGAAGTTTAGAGGCACATTTGTTATCAAGCGCTGGAATGTGTTGAGGAGTTCAGTTCTTATATGCTTCAATGACTGATAATCTTCAACTGCATAGGCTTCCGGATATATGAGCATATTGTAATACAGACGCAGGAATCGTTCGATCAGGATCTGTATTTGAACATAAGAAGCTTGATCGTAGTATTTGGTGAAATGCGTGTCTTTTAAAAGCTTCACGATCTCAGGAGTTTTGGGAATGAAATCGAACCGCACCTTTCGCTTCTCCATCATGTCTGGATAAATATCTATGTGATCGGTCTCAATGTGATAGCGCGTATTTGAAGTGATCTTCTTGATAAATGCATCATCGGATGCTTTGGCCAATGCGGAATTTCCCTCAATAGCGTCTTTGACATTGAAAAGATAAACGGCGTACACGGCTATTCCAAATACAATTAGGTGAATAAATATGGCAAGTCTTTCAGGTATTCTTCGCGATGAATGAGTCGCGAAGTATATGTATGCCACTGCCATGAGTCCGGGCATGACATATGGAAGCCAGGCTGCGACGTTAAACGACACGCCTGACGTCATTTCCACTAACTTGTATCAACATTAAAAAAGTCGCAACTATAATGAGGAGAATGCCCCCGTAAATCATGCGTTTGTCTTTATAGATAATTGCCCATAACGCTTTCATGTCGCTCACTTCTTGCAGATCCTCAAACATACCCTTGACAGAACGTAGAAATTCAAGGGGCATCTTTTTAATGGGCGTGTCCATGAAGGTCTTTTCACGACGACGTTCCTCTGCTCGGTCTTCTATGACCCGATCGACCGTCTCTAATAAGCGCGCCTCTTTCTGCATGAGCTCGTCGTACATAGCATTGGGGCTGTCGTTTACGGGTTTTGTATTGGTGATAAGTTTGTACAGTTCATTGTACTCGACGTCGCCATCTTTGCCTTTATCACCGCGGTTCATGTATTTCTTGTCGAGTTCTAAGGAACTCATAAGCTGCAGGTGCTCTTTACACAGAAAAAAGATTTTAACGACTCGACAAACGACGCTTCTATCTTTAATTTTTGTCCTATCTAAATCTTGTCGACGAGATCAACATGACCCAGCATGTGACGCCGACAACACATACGTGTCAACCCAATCTCATCTAGCACCTCTTTTTTATGGCTGTCTATAAAGTAGATCATAGGATCTCGCTCTTTGATATCAAGCTGCCTGGTTTTCGTCTTCGCCTGCATCTCTGACACTTTATTCTGATAATACTCCCATTTGTTGGCGAGGACCTTCCCGCATGTGAAGCATCTAACGGGGATGATCATGATAAGTATGATTTATGATTAAAGGATATGTTTTTAAACGCTTTTATCAAATTTTCTCGCAAACCTGGTGCGCGCGTTTATTAGGCAAAATAACTAAATCTCTTATTTATAAATGCAACGTCTTATTTCAGAGCAATCGAGGATTTCCACCATCGTGGACACTCTCCAAAAAGATTTGGTCGCGTTATACGGACGTATATCTGGTATGGCGTTGTCCGCAACGTCTTCGACTCCGTCTGTAAGCCCGGCAGATCTGTCGGCAGTCAAGAGTCAAGCGGATGCTTCTTCTGCAACCATATCTGTTCACGAGACTCGGCTTGCCGCCCACGATGCATCTGTTGCATCGGTTGAATTGCGTGCCTCCAATGCTGAGAACCGGCTGAACGGCCTCGAGGGCCGTGCTTCCGGTGCTGACGACCGGCTGAATGGCCTCGAAGGCCGTGCTTCCGGTGCTGAAGCTTCTTTAAAAGCTCTGACTGACAAAGTCGCAGAGTTAGAGGCAAAGTTAAACGATCTTGTTGCCAAATCGCAAGCAGTCGTTGCTCAAACGGTGGCTGTTTCTGAAGAGCCTGCGGCTGTCGCTGAAGAGCCTGCGGCTGTCCCGGAGGAGCTCGCTGCAGTCGCCGAGGAGTCTGCGTAGTCCTGAATTACCTTAAATAGCTCAATGTAGTTATTGAGGAAGATGGTATCTTTTGTCATAGCACAAGCATTCTTTTTATAGATGTCAAAACATTGTTCGAATACCTGTTTAGCGTCTTGGAATTGCCGGTCTTTCATCAGGAAAAATCCCTTCTGATAGAGGAAATCAGGATGTCCCTTGAATGTAGTCAATTCCCATAACTTGGCAAAATTTGCACGATCTTGGTCAGAATACGAACTCAACTGCACCAGACCAAACATTTCGCGGAAGACTTGGTTGTAAATGAGCAAATTATTCGTATTAAGAGAGCTCACATATGTCCCGAGTTTAGAACCTTCGATAAAGACGTTCGGTGTACATGAATACGATGCAATTCCGAGCTTATGGATGGCATACGACAATTGTACATTGAAATTGAATTTGAACGGCAACATCTGCGAATTCAACTTGGCAGCGCCCGCCTTGGTCAACAAATAGGCGTCACATCCAGGCAAAATCTTGAATAGATCCTGTGTCCGTTTTGCTTTTAACTTCGTCGGGTCTTCGTTGTCGTTTGCCATCTTCATTGCAGGGAATCCGAGGAACACAATCTCCCAATCAGGTGCCATAGCCGGCAGAGTCTCAACCACATTCATAAACATATCGATGGCATTGTCGCTAAAACATACGTCATCTTCAAGAACCAAGTGCATATCATCTGCCTCTGAAACACTATTCGTTACGGCGCGAATGGCAGAGCAATGCTTCAGGCAATTCGACAGATGAGGAATAGACATGGCGCGCAGGTTTGCGTTGAACTCCTCCATTCCTGGGTCCTGAATCGGACTCAGTTCAACCATTGTTTGAGGGTTCATCTTGACCACATCATCTGGATCGAATTGAGTGATGAAACGAAAGTTGACGGTGTACTTCGTTTGTTGTGTGGCGAAACGATCCCGCAATTGCTCACACATGGTGTTTCGCACAGTCAAGCTCTTCGTGTGAAGGACATATACATTTAAAACAGGCATTGCAACCTTTGTTGGAATAATAGAAAAGAATTATCGGAGAGTGAACGAGCTTGCAAAAATTTGAAAGTTAATAATATCGTCATTGGATATAAAGAGGAAGCCATGGAGTTCTGTGATATGTGCGCAAACATGCTCTACATTCGCAATAAAGAGGACAACACAGTGCAGTTCTATTGTAAAAATTGCAGCTTCACCAAAGACACTGAAAACGCACAGGCCAGCTTTTGTGTGAGCACGAACTATCAAGATGAGGCCATCAAATACGCGATGTATATCAACTCTAATATCAAGCACGATCCCACGCTTCCTCATGTCAACAACATCATTTGTACGAACAAATCATGCACCAAGAAACCCGATGAAGACAACGATGTCATCTATATGAAGTATGACCCCAATAACATGAAATACATTTACTTCTGCAATCATTGCGACCACTTTTGGAAACTCTCATAACTCAAAAAATTGAAAGGACGAATAGATTTAAATGTAATTTTATCCCTATTATAGTAATGGCTACGACCGCGTCCTCGTCGGTGAAGAAAGACCTCACCGATTTCTCTGATGTCATGAAAGACTACAACCCACGCAACAATGTGTCCAAAAATATCCTGACCATATATGAGCGCACTTCTATCTTGAGCCTTCGCATGGAACAGCTTGCAAACGGTGCGCCGACATACATTGATACAGATAAACTCAAAACCCTTACAGAGATTCGAAAAGTGGCGGAGCTCGAGCTCAAAGAAAAGAAGATTCCATTTATGGTATGTCGCAAGCTACCAAATGGGAAAAGGGAATACTGGCGTCTCGATGACTTGATTATCCTATAAGAGGGCTGAAGCACGTGCGCGTTCGTTTTTCTCTTTCTATTTTATCTCCTTATAGTAGGCATAATCTTTCATAGCTCAATTGGTAGAGCGCAAGGCTGTTAACCTTGAGGTCGTAGGTTCGATCCCTACTGAAAGAGTCCTCTTTTATTTTTTATTGTAAATATAATGTCCTTGAATGTTATATCATCAACAATGCAATCCTCTGCCGAAAACAAAAAGGATCACGGTGTCATCAAGATTGGCTCCATGAAAATGACCCGCGCCGCAGCCGCTACACTCGTCTCCGGGCTCATCCTTTCGTGCATTGCTGCCTACACATCAACCACTGGGGCACTCGTTGGCATCCCCATGTTTCTCGCATTCTGTATCGCCGCATACAACGTCAACTGCGCTTCGGTGGGCCACTGCGACATTTGGGCAATGTTTCTTGCCTGCATCTACGTGCTTTATGCGGTCGTAAACCTAATCTTGCTTTTTGCTGTGGGCCCCGAGGCGATGAAAAAGATTAAAACGGCCGCAGCTGCTGCACGTTCTCGCAAATAGGACATTTAAAGGATCTTGCATTCGCATTTGCGACGTCTAGAGTCAACATCAGTCGATTCTTTGCGCTCTTTTACAACGTGCTTACAAGCTATGCGAAACAGGTCCTCTATTCCCTCGTCATTTTTGGCGGACGTTTCTTCATACAGCGCAAACAGCGTCTCTGCTTTTTTCAACCCTTCGAGCTGCGTCACTGCTCTAGGTAGATCTATTTTGTTGGCGACGACAAACACTTGCGCCGCTGGCGTCAATGCATCGCGCCACACGTCAACACTTTCAAATGACTCGCGGTCTGTCACGTCATATACCAAGATAAGTATGTCTATGTTTGTTGTGATTGACGACGGAGCCAATGTCACGTCGAGGTAGCCGCTCATGTCGACTATACACAAATTGACCGGAGGCTCACAGAGCACCATCGCCTTGTCATGCACCTCATACCCAATGGTCGGGTAGGATTTGTTGTAATCCTTCAAACAACGTTTGACGATGCTCGTTTTCCCGACTCCTGGACTTCCTGCAACTACACATGATAGATTCATTCTTTACATTTTTGTAATATGAGCTTTTTCATTTTTTCATTCACAATACTATCATATCAAAGAGCCTTTTTATTTCTGATACCGTGAAACTCTCTGATAAGGATATCACACCATGCAATGTTTTGCACATTGTCGAATCATTGAACAAGAGGTAGTAAAACATATTGCGTTTGCAATATTGATAATACATCTGATTCGAGTATATATGCGCCTGTAATATGAAAACAATGCAGAGGATATAGACTGCAATTGTCGTATACTGCATTCCTGACAATACACAGTCGTGGTTGGCGATCTTTAAGTTATATGGCTTTGTCCATCAGCTCCTTCTTGAAATCCTCGTCGATATTGATCAAACCGATAATATCCTTATCGATCTCTGCTACGGAATTCTCGCTATTCGACTTGATGATATCGAGAACCTCTTTGTGCACCGTCTTTTTTTGAGCATTTGTCAAGTCATCGTATATCGTGTAATACAGTTTGTTGAATCGATCGACGATCTGATGCGCGCTCACGTCGCCGTCTGCGGGCTCTTCGTCGTATTGCGGATCATCTTTATTGTATAGCACCTGGGCATCGTGCTTTCCTTTTACATAGGGATCAACGTCGAAACAGGATATGAATCGATAGTAGTCCTCAATACACTTTTGTAGAAACGTCACTTCTGTTATGGACGACTTGTTAGAACATATCTTTCGAATGAGATAGATTTCGTAGGCTTCCAAATAGTAACCAGATATGGTATTTACCAAGTATGCGAGCCCTGTAGTGACAAGAACCTCCTCCCATTTATCGGAGGAATTGTAAACCCGTATACGTTTACGCTTCGAATCATAGATGAAGCTCAGTTGCTCGATAAACTCGTCGCGCTGATTGCCGCGAATGACCTTGGTCAGAGTGTCAATGATCTGCATGAAATCCTGGTGCTTGAGAGTGAACCCGTACTTGAAAGAATCTTTCTCAAGACGCTTCACGTTCCGCTGATACTCCTCTTCCACCTTTGTTTCAAAATCGACGAGTTCTAGCTGTTTATACGAAGCAAGATGCATGATCTTCTCGACAGCGTCCATATTGGCTACAAAGTTGTTCATCGTATTATAGTTGTTGATCACGTTGTTTGTTACCTTGGACGGATCTACAGGAATATGAAAGACTCGATTGTTCAATACATGTTCTTTGATCTCCTCTGTTAATTCAATATCTTTGACGGACCCAGGACAAACCTTCTGGACTTTATGAAAGTGAGTTCGCATATCAGGTTTCCGGGATGTGCTGTAGCCACATCGTGGACAAGTATAAGGCGCCTTCTTTTGTTTTGCCATGCCTTTCTAATCACTCTATATTTTCAAACCTTTATATCAAACTCACCAAAACTCACCTTTTACGACCTTTTACGACTATTTCTCACTATTTACGACTATACCCATACATTACGACACATTCAGCAACCAAATACATACATATAAAATAATCACTACACCATAACTCTAAAAACATATGAAAAACTCACTCACCAAAACTCACCAAAACACACCTTTTACGACCATATTCGACCATTTCTCACCATTTGATTTTACGACCTTTTTAGTGTTTTTAATACCATTCTCCGTAATAGCACCTTCTAAAAACCGAACTTTTCTCGTAATGGACTTTCTGACCCCCCCCCCTAAATTTTTTTTGAGAAAATGAAGAGGGGAGGTCATTTTGTTTTTCAAGGATTCTTATCATTTTTCAAGGATTTTGATAGATGTTGTAGGGGGTAGGGATCACAGATTGTCTAGCAAACCCACCCCACCTGATTCGACCGTTTCTCACCATATTCGACCGTTTCTCACACTCACCAAAACTCACAATTTACGACCATTTACGACCATATTCGACCATTTCTCACCATTTGATTTTACGACCTTTTTGATGATTTTATTACCATTCTCCGTAATAGCACCTTCTAAAAACCGAACTTTTCTCGTAATGGGCTTTCTGACCCCCCCCCTAAATTTTTTTTGAGAAAATGAAGGGGGGAGGTCTTTTTTC
>Ga0136642_1000396_pt1 | contig 24219 bp, 18 predicted proteins | sample LowCatLa1302831Y_FD_115313 | JGI IMG/M metagenome (GOLD analysis project Ga0136642, IMG submission 115313) | Freshwater microbial communities from Lower Cathedral Lake, Yosemite National Park, California, USA - 13028-31Y | ecosystem: Environmental > Aquatic > Freshwater > Lake ... | reverse complement strand
TTACCATTTCTTTACGAATTGTAATTCCAGCCTCATTTGACATGATAATCTTATTTTGTTTGTCCAACTTCATTTTCTGATTCTGGATGGTCTCATTAAATTGTTGTACAGCAGTATTGATTTCTGCAGAGGTTGTCGTAATATTATCTACAATTGCATTTACAATCTGTGTAAAATCATTCAGTCTCTTATTTAATGTCTGAGAAATTTCCAAGTATTTTGTAATCAATCCCTTTACATCGGCAGTTGTTGTAACATACCCTTGATACACAGCACTAAAGAGTTTCTGTAAGGCAATCTTGTAGCGAGAATTATAATAGCAATATTCATTTTTGACATTTTCTAAAAACACAGTTACCTCTGCAAGATAAGCATTTGTATCATTGGATGATGCCTTAGGAATAATCGTCGTACTTTTAAGTGATGCAACAATCGTTGCGAGAGCACTTGGAGTTAACATTCCCGCGGAATCATGTTCACCCGAATCACTCGTTAATAGTCCAGGCTTTGCTCCAACTGCGGGTGTATACATTCGTTTTACTTCATCGTCTGTTAAACCAGTTTGGACAGGGCAATTAAATGACATTCTATTATTGTTTTATTTTGTTTATCTAAATTACATTTACGACTTTTAATGATAAGAAGATAATAGTAATTATTGCTACCCCTAATAATACGAATAATACCATCTGATTAGAAAAAAATTCATATATCATCGTAACTACATACGACATATTCTGCTCCATATCCGTAGCAGGAAATAGCATTTTAAAGATAACAAGTCCAATCCCAATAAATAAAATAGAGAATACCCATAAATAGGGGATCATGCCTCGACGTACAGGGCGGTCTAATAAAAATAATTGATGAGAAGATATATCATTATTTCTAGACCGGAGCAATTCATCTCTTGCAGTAGCGCTTTCTACGTCAATTTTTAATTCATCTTCTACCTTTTGTAAGTTCTTAATCTGTTGCTGCAACGTTCCATTTTTTGTTAATAACTCGGATAGATTGTTATTATTGGAGGATTGTTTTAAATATTCCAAGATATCATTATTAAGAGCGGCATACCTATTCTTATATTCTTCTATCTCTGTTGCCAATTCAATAATCCGATTGTAACTAGGATTTTGAGTTGGATCTTGATTTAAACCAGCTTTGCTAATATAACTTCCTAAAGCGGTATTTAACTCTGTAAGCATTCCTGGCATATTATCACCTCCCTCTTGAGCAAGAGCATCAAACCGACGCTGAAATGCAGCTTTTCTTTCTAGCCATGACATGATTATCCTATCGTTTCTATAGCAATTTGTAATAGGTTATTTTTAACATGTATGGAGCATGTATGGAGTAATTATAGTGCATTTATGGAGCACATACACGGTACATAATAGATTCACCCGAAGATGCACTCGGGCGTGTAATTCGCACAATGTCACCTGGTACCGCCCCAATGCATCTAGCAATCGGGTCTACATGAAATTTAATCTCTGGAAATTTAGACTTCGACGTAACATACAGTGCATCCATGAGTGGCTTGTGTTCTTGTTCAGGTACAATTTCATGCTTTGGAACAAGGATATGACGCATCGGATTAATCACAATCATGTAAATACTGAAGAAGGACACCCGTAGCTTACGACGCTTCTTCTCACCCGAATCCTCTGTTACCTTCATGTACTGCTTTAGTGCCACAGAGTGGTGTGCATCCGCAATAGGGATATCCAGCATCACAATCACCTCCGTGTTTTCCGTGTCTTCATCCGCAATGTCATCAAAGAAGGATTCTAATTTTTGACGACTAATCGTGGCATAACGCACATCACAGACTTTTTTATCATCGTCCTTTTTGAATACTTTAAAGCTAAGACTGGTAAAGGATGCGGCGGCAGCCGTTGCCTCGGCCGGAGAAAATTTGCGATAATTGTCCACAAAATATCCTCGGTCTGCCAGGATATCCAGTAGAGTCATTCGACTACGATAGATGTTATCAATAAACACGAAATTGTCGCTCATTCTTATTATCTAATTATAGTATATTAAGGTTTAGATTCAATTTTATTATTTATGGGTTTTATTCATGTTTAATGATATTTATTGTGGCTCCTCCTGTACTTGATTCTCCACTGGATTGTCCCATTCCTCCCCCTGAACCCTCCCCTCCAAAAGACCGATAGGGGTTTCTACGTACTGCTCGTTGCATTCCTCCCATCATTAATCCATCTGCTGCCATGCGTGCTTGACTGGTATCCACTACAATATGGGCAGACCCATATTGATAGGGTGCTCCCAATAGAATATCACCTCCTCCCATTATCTTACCTCCAGGAGGAGGTAGACCGCCTATAAGGGGTCGTGCGGATACTGCGGGCAGCGCAGCCATCGCAGATTGTGCAAAGTCGTCTTGATATTCCATTTCTGCAGGATATTGTACTTGATTGATGGATGTATTAAATGCACTAGGTTCTAGGCCCAGTGCTTGTGCCGAACTAACAGGTGGCATTCCATACGAGTCGAGATACACAGATTGTGGTCCTGGTCCACCTGGGGTAAACGCAGGTCCACCCATGACTGCAGGTCCACCCATGACTGCAGGTCCACCCATGACTGCAGGCTCTCCCATCAGAAGTTGACTAGAAATTGGCTGTCCATATTCATCTACGTCCTCTTCTGCAATTGTATCTAGCATCAATCGGTCTTTGTCAGACAATTCCTGCAATGATGCTGTCATTGATTTTAGTTCCTCGGCTGTATACATTCTCTCTTCAGACGTGTCTAGCGGAACTGCATTCGATTTAGGTAACACCAATCCTTTCAATACGACTCGTTCTAATTCTGCCGAACTATCATTGGATTCTTTCGAGAATTCAAGGGATCGCAGCTTTTGAAAACCACTCGTTGTAATATATCGCATCGTTAAATTCAAATAGGTCTCTTGCTCTTGCGTCAAGAGCTTCGTTGAATATGGAATTTCTACTTGGACAATGTGAGACTTGGGACGACCCAGTGGCGGCAAAATCTCTAGGTTGTGTATCGTATCACCCATATACTTGACTGGACCATCACACATTGGACAAATCGCCAGACTTAGTCGTGGGTTATAAATAGGAATGGTACCGCATGCAATGCATAGTGGGACCGTGGCACCATCCGACCGCTCCATAAATGACTCCTTGTAAAATGCCACACCTGCGTGTGCAATAATCGCATCGCGATCCATTTCACCAATCTTCAAACCTCCCTGGGCACCACGGCCACCCGTCGGCTGATGGGTACGTACCTCTTTACGACCCTTACCACGGGCTTGCCATTTGTCCTCCACCATGTGTTTCAGGCGCATTCCATAGACCGGCCCAATAAAAATGGCTGCCTTGATTTGCTCTCCTGTCGCCCCATTGTACAGTACCTCATTGCCATGCTTTTCAAACCCATGCTGCTCCAATAATTCGCCAATTTCATCCTGTGGCGAACCATCGTTCATGAACGCCGTTCCGTCCCCAATGGCACCCGAGAGTGCCGCTGTCTTCCCTAGTAATTGCTCCAAGTTCTGAGCAATGGTCATACGCGACGGAATGGCATGCGGATTCATAATCATATCAGGTACAATACCCGTCGTCGTACGGGGCATATCATGTCCACGCAACAAGGCGCCAATCGTGCCCTTCTGTCCGTGCCGATTCGAGTTGCCCGTCCAGAACGCCGTCGTCTCCCCTTTACGACAAACCAGAAAGACCTGGCTCGGCACCGATAGACAATAGACATGGTCACCCATGGTGTTGTTCTCGGTCACCGTGATGGAACGAATCGGAATTTCATTTCGGAATTCATCCAGTACTGAAAAGCCATAATGATAGACACTATGAAGAACCTTAGCAGTGACAAAGACATACTGTCCATTGCTGCTCTTGACATACAGACGATGGTCCGCTGTTACATATTGTGACCCTACATCTGTTTTTATTAGATACATCTCTCCCGTGTGCTCAAAGGCAAATGTCTCCAATGGGCTCACAAATTCGGTCTTGTCCAACTCCGTATTCCACTGCGCCACCTTGTCGTCCGTTGTAATGTCCGCAATGGGTTTCCATCCATGTAGGGTTCGCACGTCATGGTCCGCCGTCAAACAGAATTTATCACCCAGCTCGGGCTTTCGGTCCTGGACCACACGAATCTTAACCAGGCGTAACCCCACATTATTCACCATGATGACCACTTTCTCCACTCGCCCACGGGTCCAGACTTGGGGTGTCGTCGACGCATCCACGATTTGACCCCCCACGGTACTAGTGCGGTAGGCCCCCACAATGACGGTCGTTTCATCCACGAACTCTCCTTCGCGAATGATACCATTGGTATCCAGCTTGGAATAATCCAGACCAGGTTTCAAGTTCTTCCATGACCCCACGTAGGCAGGATTGCCAAATCGAACCTTGCTGTTGGCTTTCTCATCGTCCTCTTCAAAAGCCTCATACGAACGAAATGCCATCGAACGAAACATGCCGCGCTGAATCGCATCGTAGTTCATCACGATACCGTCTTCTTGATTGTAGCCCGTCCAACACGCAATGGCCAGAATGCAGTTCATCCCATAGGCCATCCGACCTTCCCCCAGATAGTTATTGTACATCGTGCGTGTAATTGGCATTTCTCCATAACACAGTACATGGGCGGTGTTGTCAAAGCGATTTCGCCAATTGGTGGCGTAAATGGACAGTCCCTGTTTGGACTGTGAGCACGACAGTTGATTACGTGGTGATTGATTGTGTTGGGCAAAGGGAATCATGGATGTCATCATACTCAAGATGGTCGAGGGATGGACTTCCATGTGCGTCGTTTCAGGTGTAATGTAGGCGGGATTGTTAGCAATGAAGGACTCGTTCTGTTCATAGGGGTCGATGTATTCAATGGCACCAATGTGCGGCTCTAACAATGTAATATAGGTTTCTAGTTCATAGGTATCGGTTGGAGTTCTTCGATGCGCCAACGGGTCTACAAATTCGGTAGAATCCAGTCCTACGTTTTTACGCAGTTCCAATGTTCCCATAATCAGGTCTCGCCATGTAGGATATGTCTCCAGTTTTCGGATAGGTATCTTGCCATTCATTACCATAATAAGGGGGCGAAGTGGACGCCCTGCATCCAAATAGACATATACTTTGCGGTCACGAATCGAAAAAGAAATACTGGTTGAATAAGGCAGACACCCTGTTCGCTTTAGCAATTTAATTACATAGGTTAACAGTTGTGGTTTGGCACTATAGCCAAAAATGCCGCCATTAATATATACAGGTGTATATGCCATCTGTTGCTCCAGTGTGATATCCGACGCACTGTAGACTCTTCCAATATGGGTGACCCATGTAAGAAAACTGGGAGTAAAGGAAGAGAGTGAAATGGCAGTCATGATACTGAGATTTTTCGCAATACCAATCGAACCACCTGTTGGCGTCTCAGACGTACAGAAATAGCCATATTGAGACGTATGCAGTTTGCGCGGACCCGTCAATTTCATACTGGTATCAAAATCGAGAATGACACGACGACAGTGGGACATGAAATCAGTATAGGACAGACGCGACAGGGATTGCAGTGCGCCTGTCTTTTCCTCACCCAGTCCCGTGCCCCACTTTCCTTTAAAGCCTTTCATAATCATATCATTGAGCAGACCTGCCATGAAAATTTTAGACTCATTGCCTTTTTGAAAGATATTTCGGAATTGAAGGTCCTTATAAATAACCGCCTTGTTATAATTGTATTCTTTACCGATGGCGAGAACGAATGCCTTAATCCATACTTTGTAAGAATTCATGAAAAGTTCTTGGATAAGAAAACCACTGGTAAGACAGCGCTGATTGCGCGTATCATCGCGGTCCGTTTTGGTATCAAACCCTTCACTCACACGTAGAATCTTGCGGACACAGTCTGCAAGAAAATGGGCCTGCGAAATGGGGTCTTTGGGCATATGAATAAAGAGTTGGTTCTTAATAATATCAAGTACATGTGCCACACTAAATCCTTTTGTTAGTGTTTTAATATATTGAACTGCGGTATAGGAGTTTAAAAACGGGAAAGCATCCAGAATGGAGGGCTGTAATTTGGGCAACAGTAATTTGGCCTCTGGATGATTAAAATCGGGAAAGATAAGTTTTAGGATTTCTTCGTCCGATTGAAAACCAAGGGCACGAAAAAGCACGAAGAGAGGGACGGGTTTTCGTACAAAGGGCAGAGAAACCTGAATGGTGTTATGCTTTGTATATACCGTGCCTGCTCGATTTTGTGTATCTACATAGCGCATAAGTGCAAAAGAGATGCGTTTGATTTGACGTGTTTCTGCGGATAAACATTGTATCGATGCGTAGATTTCTACTTTCGGGTCAGTTTGGGGGTTAATGTAGAGTGTATTAAATGCTTGTTCTTGACGTGTAATTAATACCTTCTCTGCGCCATCTACAATAAAATATCCGCCATTATCATAGGGACATTCGCCTGCTTCTCGTAGAAATTCTTTGGGTTTATTGTGGAGTACACAATAGCTACTGTGTATCATAATTGGCATTTTGAACAATGGCCATTTGGTAAAGGTATCCGCAGGAGGGGAAATATCTTGTATAGTACCGTCTAGATTTGTATATTTAATCTTTACAAGGATATCTGCATAGACCGTGGAGGCATAGGTACTATTACGTAGCCGAGCTTCATTTGGAAATAAGACACGGACTTCCTCGGTGTTTTGAAGACTGATTGTCGGAGTACCTATATGAATGGCTTTTCCATCCTCACCTCCTACAAAAATTTCAACATTGTATTTATAAATATTGTCTTTGATTAATTCTTTGAGAATTAAAATGGGATTTTGAGAACGTACAATTGTAATTAAATCTTGCTTCAAAAATTGGTCATAGGAATCAATATGATGCTTCGTATAAGGATAGGATGTAGTGCGAAAATAGGTATCAATTAATTTTCGTGACAACTCTCTGGATTCATTTCCTAGAAGTGTCCTGTTTGCATTATTTTCCTGTCGTAACAGATCCTCTTTTTCTTCATATGGACTCTTTTGTTCTGCATTGTTCTGATTCGCATTGTTCTGTACCACGTCGTTCTGTACCACGTCGTTCTGTACCACGTCGTTCTGTACCACGTCGTTCTGTACCACATTCGTAGGTAGTACGTTATCTGTCATCCCTATCACCTATTATAATAAAAGACTCTTAGATTACATATTTTACACTTCTTGATTGCAAAATATGTAATGTCATATATTTATGTAAAGTTTCTTATGCGTTTATTGTTCTAGGATACAATGAACCTACTAGATAGGGGACTTGTCGCTGAACTTGGTCAGGCGATACACCTACTTGTTTTCCATGCCACATATCTTGCATATCCTGTAATACGGGAGGAGGGGCACCTGATTGTATGGGCCGTGTAAAGGCTTGCGTTAAGAGTGTACCCGCTGAATCAAGGATACCGCCTCCTTTCGAGGTACCACGCTTTGACTTTCTCGTTCGTCTACCTTTTTCACGATGGCCACCTTTGGCATGAAATGCATTTGACCCCATATCTCTACTAGGCATCGGCCATGCAGATTGTCCCACAAGTGGATCATACTGTTTACCAATTTCTGGATTCCAAAATCCCTTGCTAATGTAGTCTGTAAAACTGCCATAGATGGAGGCACCGCCATTAGACTGAGGTAGATGTCCATGTGTATCAGGAATCTGTCCAGGAGCCAGATGTACGCCTGCACGAGTTGTATAATCAAGTGGCGCACCTCCAAGTGCTGCGCTTCCAAGTGCTGCGCTTCCACCTTTTCTTCGAATCACTCGATATGAAGTGTGAGAATGTTGTTCCATACGATTTGAAACAAATGCATCAGATGATGCCTTGTTTAACTCTTTGGAAAACACCTTCTGCCATTCCTTACGAAGTTCTTTGGCAATCTTATCTTTTGATTCGTGCTTCTTTATTTTAGTATCTACATACTCTTCAATGTATTCAAATGCTCGTCGTAATTCAGGTATAGAATTAATTCCACTTTGTTTTGACTTACCTCTAGGTGTTGAACGTCTTGTTTTACGAACCATTCCTATTATTTCTTATTATATTGTTTCTACAAAACTTTTTGATACATTCGATGATGTACCAAAGATGGACTTGTTATTGTTTCTGTTGTTTCGGTTGTTTCTGTTGCCTGTGTTATTTGATAATAGATTCATCGATGCATTTTGAACAGACTTTGCTGCATTATTAACAGTCTCTGCAATGGAATTGGTAATACTTCCAACGGTTGGAAGAGTAATATTTGGCATATCAGGAATAGGCACAAACCCAATTGTAAAGAAAGACAGCATTGAGTAAATAATAAATAGAATGATAGCAATAATCATTAGAGCCGGAGAATAAATCTTCAATTGGTCCTGCCAGGTACTTAATTGATATTCTGAAGCAAACAACTGTCGGTGCTCATGTATACCATAGACAAGAAAAACAATGGCCAAAATAGCAGCAATCATAGGTGTGGCTTTAGGTACAAGAAAAAAAACAATAAGGATGGCTATTATAAATAGTAGAAGACCAGGAAGGAAGAACTCCATTTATTTGCAGGCCCTAAAAAAATCCGACTAAAAGAATGAAATAAATGATACTAAAAAAATAGATAGGGATAGATAGGGTAGTTCTATATTATTATTATCATCGTGTAGGTAGAATTGTAGGGGACTCTAAATTTTATCAATCAAATCCACATGTGTCAGCATGTGTTTGCGACAGCAGTACCGTGTCAACTTCAAGGCTTCGAGCACTTTCCGTTCTGCTGTATCAGGCACGCTCTTGCCATCCATGTATACCGTATTGACCTTATTATCACCACGTAATTCCTTTACTTTTTCGAGGTAGTACAACCACTTGTCCGCAAGGACCATGCCACAGTTCATACAACGAATTGGAATAATCATTGCGGCGCTCTATGTCTATCTCACGGTTTTGAATCCGTCAATTTTTGCTCGGCCCTGCACTTTTTAAAAAAAAGTGCGCAAAAAGCTGCCGCATGATGGCCACTGATAGTGGGGTATGATTGGAGGAGACAAGAAGGCATCAGACACCAATGAATAGGGTAGTCACCAAATGTGAAGTATGATTGGAGGAGACAAGAAGGAACTAGACACCAATGAATAGGGTAGTCACCAAATGTGAAGTATGATTGGAGGAGACAAGAAGGAACTAGACACCAATAAACACGGTGGCCGCATGCGGCCGCTTTTTGGGCGCTTTTTTTTAAAAAGCGCGTTATATCGCTTTAAATAAAAGCCATCGTCTCAGAAATGACCTCCGTTCTTTACAGTGCAGGATTAAACTATCAATCGGGCAATCCCGTACGACAGGAGATTAATGCGGTTCGTCGCGAACTCGATGCAGTCCGGGCACAGCTTTCAATGGTTACGGAAGAAAGCCTTATCTATCGTAAACACCTGATGAAGGCTCTTCAGCCCGCTGCTGACCCGCCTGTAGATGGTACTGCCGAATTTCTACGAGATTTGGCAGCATTGTCGAATAGTGTTGAGCAGAAGGGCAAACGAGAGGCAGGCGGTGGTACGGTCCAGGGAGGAGGCTTCAGACGCTAGAGTCTTTAAGAACGTTAGAAAAAGAGGCGCTGATAATCAAAAAGTGCCATCGATAGTTGTATAATATTGGTGGCGCAAAGCGCCGCTTTTTGCGGACTTTTTTCTAAAAAGCCCCCCTCTTCATCCTCCCCAGCACACTCTCACTAATCTCAATCGCATGCTTGGCATGCAACTGTGTTTTCATTGCTTTCATCGACATTGATGTATACGTCTTCAACGTATTCATGATTGTTTCTAGCTCTTCTTCCGTCCACTTGCTCTTTTTGTGTACTTTTTCAACAATGCTCTGTACTTCTCTCTGTGGTCCATCCGATGTCATCTTTGTTTCTCCCACCTCAATGGAACCCGCATGAATCTTATCATGACATGCTTGACAAATTACTATTAGATTCCTGGCATCATTCATGGCCGTGCCATCAGCCAGAATCCCATGAGTGGCCGTCACCCTCGGTACCAGGTGATGGACTTCTAGCCCTTCCACTTCCTGACACAGTTCACATTCCTTTCGCACCACTGCTTTATTCCAGGCACTACCTGTCGCTTCTTGCGGCTTGATAGCACCCGTGATGCGACGACGATGCTCCAGGGCCATCTCAATAAATTCAAACGGTAAGTCCATCGCGCGCGCCACTTCCAAACCATACAGCGTTGACCCATTGCCAGGACGCAACGAGCGGTCATAGATGAGCTTCTTGGTCACAGGGTCGTATTCTACATGTAGGTGCCAGACTGCCACTTTTTTTACAAGGGAAGGCGTATCCATGCACAGTGTCGCCAAATCATGCAAATGCGTGGCAAAAATGAATTTGGCATTTCTGGTCGACAACCATTGCACCCCACTGGCCACCAACGCCTGGGCCGACGTGGATTCTGTTCCTGCACACAGTTCATCCCCTAAGACCAACGAATACTCATTTGCATTTCTCAAAATGTCACGCAGCTCGGACATTTCCACCGCAAATGAAGACAGTCCCGCAAATAAATTGTCCTGGTTCAAGATACGTGTATAGACCGAATGAAAAGGACACAGTGTCATTTCCTTGGCAGGTACAAAGCAGCCCGCCTGCGCCAGTAAAATACAGATACCCGTGGCTTTCATCAACGTGGATTTACCACTCGCATTCATACCATAGACCAACCAGCCATTCGCTATACTGTTGGTAGTACGATTCGCAGTACGATTCGCAGTACCCAGCGCTACATCATGCTTTACATACGCGGTTCGTGTCGACAGCGCCTCCACCAGCGGATGACGAACATTCTTGATGTCCACCGATGAGCCCTGACCCGGTTCATCCAGAATCACAGGACAGGTGTAGCCGCGCTCCTTGGAGACTGCCCCAATGCACTGTGTGGTATCCACATGACAGACCCATTGCTCCATAGTAGTCCATAGGTTCTGTCCTTTGGTGGCGATGGCCATACATGCATCAGGCAAATGAATTTGAACCAATTGTGCCAAAGCGGCGCGGGCCTTTTGCAATTGTGTATTGAGTTGCTGCAGTAATGCACAGTCCACCCAGCCACCTGACTTAAGGGCCGTTACGGTAAACCCCTCCTGAATCGATGCAGGCATCTTGCCACTGTTCTTTTTCAGTTGCTGCAGCGTAATGGTTGACCCCTTCAGACCATAGGGCTCCCTCTCTCGCTCCTCCAGACGCACCGCATCATTCTGTACACCACCATGTGCCGCAATGGTATGGCGTAGCTCTTCCAGTTGTACTAGGAGGCGTTGAATGGTGGCCTCCATCGTACCGACGTCTGGATACACCGTGATGGACAACGCCGACTGGTCCGCACTGGCAGTGGTGGATTTTTCTTCCGAGATGTGATGTCGAAAAACAGCAAGGTAGCTGCACCACTCCTCCATCGTAAACGGTTGTTGTAGCAGGGTGTCGACGGTGATATGCTGCATTACCTGATTCATTGCATAATAGGTTTGAAATAGTCCCGCCAGCTCGGCCGTGGAAACCATCCCGCATAGAATTTTACGATGCAGCCGCGGCAGGTCGTACATGAACCGCAGTTGCAAGATCAGCTGCTTCGTTTTCTCTTCGGACCACATCGTGTACTCTTGTACTTCCCTCAGACGAGCGGAGATTTCCGTGGCATTGGAATAAGGGCGTAACAGGCGTTCCCGCATGGCCCGCTTCCCCATCGCCGTGATACTCTTATCAAAGAGACCCACCACGGATTCTGCGGGATTTGGACCCGTCATTTGCAGTTGGGTCAGGGCGTGATTACCACAGACGAGGCGCATGTGAGGCAGCCAGGGCTCATTGCGATGAAAGGATTGCAGCATGGCAGGGTAGTGCTCTTCTACGAATTGAAGTAGGAAGAGAAGGGCGAGTTCTTCTTGGAGAGAGCGAAGACCGAGGTAGGCCAAGGGCGGCAAGAGGCTTTTGATGGCATAGGTCTTTTGCAGATATTCGGTGCGAACCAGTTCTTTGGCAAAGGCACCGAGGGTCTCCATGCTGCGAAGATGAAGTGTTAAGGTGGACGGGAGACCCAGACTGCGACGAAAGAAGGCCTCTTCAGGCATGGCAGAGTGCGAACGTTTCCAGTAGACCAGAAGCTCCTTGGGTTGAAAGACACTCATCATCTGAATCAGGTCATCCGCGGTCCATAGGTCAGAACGACCCTGTGCTTGTCCTGTATACGTCTGCGTTGTTCCCGTCGTCAGGTCGAGTAGACCAACGCCAAACTGTGGGGCCGAGGTCAGTTGCTGCGTCGTATGCTCTAGATAGAGCATCATGACGTAGGGTGTTTCTGTTGAGATTGCGTTTTCAATATGCGTACTGGGCGATAGAATCCTGGCTACGTTTCGTTCACTCACTTTGCCTTTTGTATCTTTTTTCTGGTCCACCACCACCACCGTCCACCCACAGGAAGTCAGACGCCCCGCCCATTTGTGTAGGGCATACTCTGGAAATCCCGCAAAAAGACCCTCTTGATGGGCGGCAAAATCGCCCTTCTTGTTCGACAGTTGAATGCCGAGATAGTCCACTACTTCGCGCACATTACACTGCGTGTCTCCTGTGTTTTTGTCGAGTATATCATAAAGTTCGTAGAACGAACCTACCATCAAAAATATGGCCGTTTTACGACCGTATTTTCGAGTGTATGTCTTGTAGAGTTCAATGTATTCTTTGTACATGTTTGCTTCATAGATATATCGAGGGTGGGCTTTAGACTGTTACTGTGTTTTGTGTTGCTACGCTTATGTCGCTACGCTTATGTCGCTACGCTTATGTCGCTACGCTTATGTCGCTACGCTTAGACAGTCCTATTCGATACAGAACACTGTGTACTGAGAATCCCTGCGACAGTTCCTACCACCGTCCCCATCATGGCCGACAGTATTCCAATACTAATTCCATGACCAAATCCTGTATGGTATCCTTTGTGAAATCCATCCTGATAGGAGGTTCCATGATTCTCTAGGATACCATCATCATATCCATCGCTGTAGCCGCGGTCATAGGCATTGTATTCTTCAATAATGTGCTGTTGTTTCATTTGAAAGGTGGACATCTTATATGGTATAGACAGTGCACCATTTAGGCCTTAGAATGATTGTGTTTTTTGACTGTTGTCTTCTTTCGTAAACCGAGAATCACTGCGTGCTTCTCATTGATTTTTATTTGCATTAAATACATCAATATGCTTCTGGGCAAATGCTGTAATTGTAGCGACTGGTATTTCTTCAACCTTATTTGTCGAACCTACTTTTATAAAATTCATAAAGGGATTTGTATAATACCATCCCAGCACACTCATGTTCGAGCTGCGTCCCCAGAATCCATCCAATGAGTTGTCACTATAATTTCCATTTCCAATAATTGACCATGGATCCCATGCATTTACAAAGAGTGTTTCATCCACGATGGGCTTGGTATCGTTGGGATTGTTCATGATAAGATTGGCGGCTATCTCAGAGAATGTATCGTTAAATAACACCGCGGGGATACGTATAGCTGCGGCTCGAGGATCATTAGGTTCTACCAATTCTTCATTTACTACAGAGATACTATTTTTCATGCAGTACTCTTTTGCCTTTGCAAAACTGGGTATAAATATCTGACGTTTAAAATCGGTAATTGCACACTTTAATGTACGCAATCCTTCTGCAAATACACCTCCACCTACATTATAAATGAATAAATTTTTCATACCCTTACTCTTCGCGGCCGTAGCAGCAAGCATCCACATGTTGGTGTACATTTGGATTAAAATCGTCAATTGTTTATCTGAATTATTGTTATTTGAACCTATCGGATCTATCTTATTGAAAAATTTATAGTCAGGTTGATTCGGATTATCAAACGCATATCCCACTAGATTGATGACATGCACATCTTTGTACGTATCACTCATAGGACTTTCCCTCACAGATGCTTTACAATAGATTGCAATGTTCGGCATTAATTTATCTTCTGTTGATTTTGTATATGCACCTTGTTTCCAACCAAATGTATTTTTTAATATATTTGTATTATAATATCGTCCTAGTGCAATATTCACTGGTTCACGTTGAATGGTCATTAAAACAACATTTGATAAATGTTCCGCATCTGCAGATTCATTAAAAAATACAGATGTGTCTTTAAAATGGAACTTCTTAAATATATTCTCTTTAATTACCCAATCTGAAAATCCATACCCGTTCTTGTATATATTGTATAAGCGGTTGGCATTATTATATGGGTTTCCTGCAATCTGTACCATGTTTATGTTATAATTGGCATTAGTTTTCTTTTCTTCCTCTTCGAGATTTTTTACAGGAATCAGTTCTACCTTTACATTAGGATTCAATCCTACGTTTACCTCAGGAATCGGTCCTGCATTTCCATTAGGAATTGGCCTTACATTTGCCACAGGAATCGGTCCTGCATTCTTTTTTTCGGACTCAGACTCAATTGCCGCAATCGATGCATTACCTGTATATGTTTTTCCCCTATATGTAGCAGTATATGCAGCTTTCATTCTTCTTCTTCCTCCTAAAATATAATCACCAATAACACCCCTTCTCCACGCGCACACAGTTCTCCACTGCATCCTCTTTCGTCGGACGAATCCAATCATCTGTCACTAAGGCCATGACCTCCTTATTGTCAAACCAGCGTTTTCCAATAACACCAAAAAACAGTTGCAGGGCACCTCCCACATACATGACCGACATCCCCTGTTGATAAAGATAGCTCGACAGTAACATGCCATATCCACCTGCAGCTACCAAGGCTACATCATGTGCCGTATGTTGTTGCAACTCGGTGATACAAGCGTTGTAGCGCTCTTGCCAGTCCCGCCCTTCATGGTGTCCTGCCAGTGTCATGGGCGGTGCAACGAATGTCAGGGTGCACTCTTCGAACCAGGAGCGACCAGGAAACACTGCTGCGAGTTTAGTTTGCTGCTGTTGCAACGTGTGCACAAAGGGATGAACAATGAGAACCCGCTTCCCTTTTATGGCTGACATCCAGGAGTCCTGAACATAATAGGGCTCTAAGGTGCGGGCGGGGAGTTTAGGGATAGTAGGGGTTCGCGCCTGAATCATGCGTTGGCTTTTCCCTGTAATGGCAAAGACAGGGCCCGTTTCCTCCCATTCTGCAATATGAGTACAATGACTGTAGGATTCAAGGAGTTTGTCTGCGTAGTGGAGCAGTGACGTGTGACTCGTAACGTGAATTCCTGCATTATTATCAAGCTCTACTACATTATGTTGCACTTCATGCATATTGTCATGGAGTAAATTATAGACAGTTTGTAATTCAATGCCTGCGATGCGCCCGATAAAAAACGGCGTGCGCGACTGCAGAAGATTCGTAATCGTTAGGTGCGCATGTTGTTCTTTCTGTTGTTCTTTCTGTTGTTGTTGCTGTCGCTGCTGTGATTGATTCATCATAACTGTATACTATTGTATAAATACGATGAATTGAGTTTAAGTTTACAAGATTTTATTCGCCACCAACTGACTGTCTGCCGCAATCTGCCGCAAGATACTCTCAGGTGCTTTACTGTTGGCCTTAATTAACTTCTTACTAATAAGTAGCTCTTTCAGTTTCTCTAGAGGCATCTCTGTTACTTTCCGCTGGACTTTCTTGGCGCGAGTCATACGCTTGTGCAATGATTTCACTCCTACAGTAATCTTACGAACCTTCTTGGACTGCTTCTTTTTTGACATTTTTTCATCCTTTTTAGGATGCAATTTCACCTTGTGGGTGGCTACTCTCTTTTTCAGCTCCACTTTAATGTGCTTGACAGTACCTCCTGCTTGCTCTACATGTGCTACATGTGCTACATGTGCTACATGTGCTACATGTGATACAGGAGGCACAGGCAAAGGGGCCATTGGTAGATGGGTGGAGACCTGAATGACAGGTCTGATGCTAGGTTGGACAGGAGTAAGAGGAGCTTTTAGCCATGTGGAAGGATCAGGAGAACCTGCCCATTCGGCGACGGGGTCGCCCCCTCCGTCTTGTTTCTTTCTGCGCTGACGCTTTTTCTGACCACCCTCTCCACTGTATTCTTGAGCAGCAGTACCTACAAGTTTGAAGCTGCGAGTGTCATCCACTATTTTTGTCACGTCCGCCATGTACTTAGAGGGGAGATAATCCGATTCTAAGAGCCTAAATAGAAATCGCGATAGATATATAATCTATAAAAATTGATTCAATATTTAGATTTGGAGAGAGTCAGCAATCTGGTACTATGGCCAACTCTCAAATCCCTAACTATCGTCATGTACTTCAAACCTTTATTACTCAATCTGATGGAAAACAAATCATCAGTCACCAGATTGAGTCATTCAATCAATTCATCGAAGTCGACATTCCCGAAATCATTCACATGGCAAATCCTATTACCTCTTATGGTTCACCGGAAATTCCGTTGGCAGGGCCTCGCTCGGCCCTCGCCACGGCCACAGGCTTATCCACCACGGCGGCTAATGCACTGATGGGGGCTGCCAGTGATGTCACCGTTGGTGGCAAGAAGGTCCAGCATGAATACGAAGTTACCCTGGAGTTTGAAAAGATTTCTATTCGCAAGCCCACCATCTTCGAAAACAATGGCGCCATTCACCCTATGATGCCCAATGATGCCCGCCTGCGTAATTTGACCTACGCGGCGCCGCTCAACGTGGACATCAAAGTGCTGACCACCTTTGTCGACCACACGCGTAATGGCATCCGTGAATCCAATGTGCGCATCTTTCCCAATGTGCATCTGGGCAAGATTCCTGTGATGGTAGGCTCGAAATACTGCCTCTTGCATGACCAGAAGCATGTGCATCCCTCCGAGATGGGTGAATGCGCCGAGGACGTGGGTGGCTATTTCATCATCCAGGGTGGCGAACGTGCCATGATTTCGATGGAGCGTATGTCCGAAAATCGCCCCTTTGTCTTTCGTAATGGGCGCGGCAGCGCCAAAGAGATGGAAGTGGTGGAAATCAAATGCATTGGGCCTGACAATGACCAGGTCCCTAAATCCAATACTGTAAAAATCGTATATCACCCAAAAAATCAACTCATTACCATGCTACGGGCCACTGTGCCCCGTATTAAAACCGACATCCCAATTATCATTCTCTTTCGCGCCCTCGGTGTCCTGGCAGACAAGGATATTTATGAGCTTATTCTAGGAAAAGATAATGATGAGGTCTACGACCCCATTATTACCGAGAGCATTCTGGAAGCAAGCTCCATTACGACCCGCGACCATGCTCTCGCCTGGCTCGGTGAGCATACCAATACCTGGTCCGTCAAATCCCAGAAACAGAGCAATGTACAGGACATCTTGTCTGAAGAACTCTTTCCCCACATTGGCGGGCAGGACATGAGCTACGAGAAAGCGTGCTTCTTGGCGCACATGACGCGCAAAGTGCTGTGGACTTCGAGCAAACGGATTCCCACCGACGACCGCGATGCCTACCCCAACAAACGTGTGGACATCCCTGGATTCCTCTTGGCCGACCTCTTTCGCAAGACATACAACAACCGTATGGTCAAGGATATGAAAGCCGCGCTGTCGAAGGAGATTCATGGTGGGTCATGGAAAGCCACGGGGAACTGGACAGACATTGTCAATATCAACAATATCAATAAAATCATTAAATCCACCATCATGGATGTGTGTCTGAAGTCATCACTGGCCACGGGCAACTTTGGCTGCGGCAAGATTGGTGGGCCCAATAAAATTGGTGTGTCACAGGTGCTCAATCGACTGAACATCACCGCGGCCATTTCACATCTGCGACGCATCTCAACGCCAATTGAGAAGACGGGGAAGTTGATTGCACCTCGTAAACAGCATGGGTCGCAATATTCCTATGTGTGCCCATGTGAGACACCTGAAGGACACAGTGTGGGTGTTATCAAAAACATGGCCATGACCACGGGCATTAGTATCTTCAGTAGCCCCGCCACCATCTATGCCTATATCAAACAACTTGACAAATTACAGCTGCTGCCACAAACCACGGTAGAGCAGAAACATCAACATACGCGTGTGTTCTTGAATGGCTCATGGATTGGCATGATCTACCAGGAACACACAGTGGAAATGGTAGAGGCGCTGCGCGCCGCCAAACGCATGGGTAAGATTCACATTCATACAGGGATTGTCTGGAAAAACACATTTAAAGAACTGTGGATTACGACGGAGGCGGGGCGTGTCATTCGCCCCATCTATCATGCACCAACGATTCGTGAAATTGCGGCGGACAAGACAGGCAAACTCAAGCAAGACGTGCTGGACATTAAAGAATGGAACAAGATGATGGCCTGGGCCACACCCTCAGGTAACCACCTGTTTGAGTACATTGACGCGGGTGAAACCGAGTGTGCCTACATTGCCATGGATTATGCGGCATGTGTGGCGGATAAATCCTATACGCACTGTGAAATTCATCCCTCGGTTATCTTTGGAACCACCGCCAGTGGTATTCCATTTCCTGACCATAATCAGTCACCTCGTAATGCATATCAATGTCTAGGTGTAAATGAAATGGTTCGTATGAGTGATGGGTCTGAGAAAAGGATTGCTGATATTATTGTGGGCGATGAGGTAGTATCATTTCATCCTCAGACCTTTGAATTAACAAATACGAAGGTAGTACACCATTATGTTCGTGATACAGACAAAGTTATCTATAATATTAAAGCAGCAGGAGGGCGTTCATTAATTGCAACGGAGGACCATAAACTGATGACAAACATGGGATGGGTTGAAGTAAAAGATTTAGACCCGACTATGCATCTACTTGGTGTTCTTACTTCACATGTAGTATTTGTTACCATTGAGTCAGTTGAACCATACAAAGAACGTATTCAAATCTCAGACATTACTGTTGAGCACAACAATCACAGTTTCATCACAAGTCATGGTATTCTATCTAGCAATTGTGCAATGGCAAAGCAAGCCATGGGCATCTACGCCCTCAACTTCCGTGAACGGTTTGATGCCATGAGTCACGTCCTGTGTTATCCTGAAAAGCCCATGGTGTCGCCCTACATGAGCAAATTCTATGGAGCACAGAGCCTGCCCGCGGGCCAGAACATCATCGTGGCCATCATGACCTACACGGGCTACAACCAGGAAGATTCTAACATGATTAACCGAGCGGCACTCGACCGCGGTCGATTCCGCTCTATCTTCTACCGCACCTACAAAGACGAAGAGCGAAAGAATCAGTCCTCAGGGGAAGAAGAGAAGTTTTGCAATCCAACCCCCATCGAAACCAAACACATGAAAAATGCACAATATACGAAGGTGGGCGACGATGGGTTTGTGCCTGTCAATACGTACGTTACACCTGATGATATTCTGATTGGCAAAGTGGTACCACTGCGGGTGCCCACGGGGGCCGTGCTGCCTGCGGGGGCGAAGAAGTCACGGGATGTGAGCAAGATGCCGCGGAACAATGAGAGTGGCTATGTGGATAAAATCTATAAAAATAGGAATGGCGAAGGGTATTCCTTTGCCAAGATTCGGATGCGACAGGACCGTATTCCCGAGATTGGAGATAAATTCAGTTCGCGCCATGGTCAAAAAGGCACCATGGGCATGATATTAAATCAAGAAGACATGCCCCAAACCGCATCAGGCATCGTTCCTGACATTATTATCAATCCCCATGCCATTCCCTCCCGCATGACCATCGCCCAACTCATGGAAACCCTTATGAGCAAGATTGGCTGCATGGCGGGCTGTTTGGGCGATGGTACACCGTTTGGAGAAACAACGATTGATGATTTGGCGACATTGATGCGCGACCAGTATGGGATGGAACCCTATGGTAATGAAGTAATGTATAATGGGCATACAGGGCGACAGATGGAAACCTCCATCTTTATTGGACCGTGTTATTATCAGAGGCTGCGGCACTGTTCGGCGGACAAGATGCACAGTCGTGCATCGGGTCCGCTGGTGATGCTGACGCGGCAGCCCGCCGAGGGTCGGGCGCGTGAGGGTGGGTTGAGATTCGGTAACCATTTTGCCGAAGTGCGGCGTAAAAGTCGTGCTAGTCCCTTATGGAGGGGCGACACTGTCAAATTCAGGGAAACTCTCGTATAGTGCGTGCGGTATGCATGTGCTAGAAAAGCATCACTCCTAAGTTGTCTGCCGAAAGGAGACAATGGCTACTGGGAAAACTAGTAGGTAGAGGTACAACGTGATGGTAGAGACAATCCTGAGCCAAGGCGCTTATACACCGTGGTGTATGTGCGCAAGGTGCAGAGACTAGATGATAGTGGGCGAATAGAGCAGTATCGCTTGACGCTTAAAGTATAGTCCAATCCCACCCGCGAGGGTGTCTGTTCCTAGCTGTGTTCATGTCCATATATGATTTGGGCACGGTGAAGAATGGAGTATCAGGAAATCGAGAGGAAATGCTCGATAGAAGTATACGGTAATTTCCGGGAAATGGAAAGAGACGCTATTATCTCCCATGGAATGGGAGACTTTCTAAAAGAACGCCTTATGGAATGCTCAGACGCATTCAGTTGCTACTCTTGCAAAGACTGTGGTCTACTGGCCATCGCCAACCCTGAACAGAACATCTGGGCGTGCCGTGGCTGCAACAACAGTACATCATTTGCCAAAATCCAGATTCCATATGCGAGTAAACTGTTGCTGCAGGAGTTGGAAACGATGAACATTGCATCGCGAATGATTACCAACCAGAAGTTGATTTGCGGGGGTGTGCAAGGCGGAAAGTAGACAAGGTAGAAAGTAAACAAGGTGTAAAAAGAGTAAAGATTGAAATGTATAAAATTAAGCCTATTTATTTTTATTATTGTAGATAGAACAACCATGGTACATAACTGTCATTGTGGTAAATGTGCACTATATAATGTTGCTGGTGGTAAACCATTGTATTGTCGTGTGCACAAAGAACCTGCGATGATAAACGTCTCCACGAAAAAATGTGATTACAAAGGTGGGTGTCTGACGAGACCCTCCTTTGGTATCGTGGGTCAAAAAGAAAAATACTGTAGTGTACACAAAGAGCCTGGCATGGGTGATGCATGCCATGAAAAATAACCCTTATGCATCTGGATGCATGGCCAATGTGCTATACTTGTTCTATGATGAACATGATGTACATAGCCCTGCGTGGCATTCATTAATTGCATCCATGTAAACAAAACAAAGAGATACATGACATTTTATTTTTCATGGTTATCTTTTCTAAATGATAGAATAGAAATGCACGTCACTCCCACTTCTTATCTCGCCGAATACCTGGGTGCCTTCTTTTTCATCCTCGCCATTTTCTGCAGTGGTGGTAACCCCCTCGTCATTGGTGGTGCATTGGCACTGGTTATCTTTCTCATTGGGAAAATCAGCGGTGGCCACGTGAACCCCGCCGTGAGTCTGGCGATGTTTTTGAAGAAAGAATTAAACGCTACGGAAATGGTCGCCTACATGGCCGCTCAGCTGTTGGGTGGCGCTAGCGCTTTCTATGCTTCGAAGATGTTCTAAGAACGCGATTAGATAACACAGTTATCACCGTCGAATGTGATTGGATAACACAGTTATCACATCCTTTTCAAAAACGCATTAGCGTTTTCGAACGAATGCCAGTGCTATCAAGCACAGCACCCCTATCACGGCCACTGTTCCAGGCTTCATCATAAATCCATAAAAAGCCTCCGCTACAGGTGGGGTGATAGGTGTGCCGTTCGAATTATAGGTTTTCGCAGCGGATACCCAGTCATCTCTTGATAAATTAACAGGCTTTCCATTTCGATCTGTATCTTGTACCCATCGTGTCTGTACATAGCCGCCTCCTGTATTCCTTGCCGTCTCAGGGTCTGAAATCCATAATTCACCTGTTGTATCATCTGCAATATGTCCATAGGCATCTCCCACGGATAGTGTGACTTGTTTGCACTGAGGATAGCCTGAGCCAAATAGGGAATTCATGAGTGGTGCAGGGTTTAACGCATTTTCGGCATCCTCAATCATACCAGGGGCCAATCCTTGCAATGGCGGCAGTCCCATATCAGACATCACTGACTTTATTTTGGGACCCAGTGCATCGCCCTCCGTAATTCCTTTCATGTATTGCCACATGTCTGCACCATTAGAGCATGTCATTCCCGTCTTTATAAAATAATTAACACCGAGTGGTTTGAGCGGCATACCGTTGGTCAACCCAGTCGAAGAGGAGCCAAATCCAATTTGATCGATGTAGAAGCCAACTCCTTTTATGCCATTGACAACATCGCCCATCGAATCACCGACGGATACACCAATTTGTGGGGGGGTTTTCATGGCATCGGCGGGTTTGTACGGACTTCCAAAAAAGCCAATACCACTCGGAGCCATGCTGGGAAGAATGGAAGAGCGCTGTTCATTGCCCTGTTGTGGAACACTCATTACTTAGTAGAGATATATAATTTGCGCACTTTTTCTTGGGAACTGTTTTTTGCGCACTTTTTTTATGCTTACTGTTTTTTGCGCACTTTTTTTTAAAAAGTGCATGTGTGTAAAAATTGATTCCAATCTCCCCTCTCCAGATAGGGCAATCATGGAATCTCTCTTTAAACTTCGTACGCATTTATCCCCTGTCAAAGAATCCTTTTGGGTTGATGACGAAGATAAGGTGAACAACGTACCTGCTCCGCTGGATATGGATACATGCCCTCACTGTTTTAATACAGACTGTCTCTATTCCACGGATTTAATCACATGTAGAGAGTGCGGCTACATTGTGGCACGCCCCTTTGACAATACTGCCGAATACCGCTACTTCTCTCAAGAAGACCGTGGTGGAGACCCTACCCGTGTAGGTGCCCCCCAGGACCCGCGCTTGCCCGAAGCATCACTCGGCACGGTGATTCTTAACGGGTATGGTACTGCCAAAGCGATGTACCGTGTACGCAAGTACCATTCATGGAACACAGTTCCCTATAAAGAACGCTCTTTTATTCAGACCTGTGAACGCCTATCGCTAATCGGTCTTAATCATGGTATTAATCAATCCATCATTGAAGAATCAAAAAATCTATATACCACGTTGCAGACTATTGGAGGGCGCCAGGGTCTGAGTCGCGATGCACTACTGTCCTCCTGTCTGTACATGAGTTTGAAGCAGTCAGGATCGCCCCGCAAACCGAAAGAAATTGCGGACATTTTCGGCATTAGCTCCGCCACCTTTACCAAAGCCCTAAAACAAATGCAGGAGATTATGGCGTTGGCGCGCCAGAAGGGGCTCTTGCATCTGACGACAACCAACAAGCCGAGTCAATCCAGTACGAAGGCCGTTGAATATATCCAGTTACCGCTGAGTCGTCTACCGATTCCTCGGACACAAAATGAGCATCTGTATACATTGTGCATACGAATCGCAGAGAAGGCAGAGGAGGCGGGCCTCTCTCAAGAAAACATGCCTCCGAGTTTAGCAGCGGGCTGTGTGGCGTTTGTTATTAAACGGTGTGACAGTCTAAAAATTCCTATTGCTAAAATTGCGGAGGCCAGTGAAATTTCAGTGGCCACACTGCAGAAGTGTTTGCGACGACTGGAATCCTACAGCGAAGTGCTTGAAACGGCCATTACGTTTTAGTGCCATTACGTTTTAGTGCTATTACGTTTTAGTGCCATTACATTTTAGTGCCATTACGTTTTAGGGTGACAGATAAGAGTATATTACGATGATACTATAGATGGGCTCAATTCAGTCAGTGGGTATGTCTAGTACCTTTACGCACGAATCATTATTTAAATTAACGAAGGAACCTCGCCTTATTATGAATTATTTACTAGATTACATGTTAAAAGAAGTGACTGTACGGGATTTCTTATTACTTTCTAATCCAGAACAGTGCAATAAATATGTACTTTTCATGACGAATAGTCTTAGTAAATTTTTCTATGAACTGAAAATTGAACCTATTAAGGATAAGAAGGGGGTTATTGCCTTTCGCACCATCAAAGATGTAATGGCTCCTCCTACGGACCAGGAAAAACGAGAAAAAGAAAGTTTATGCTTAATTCTGTCTTATTTTTATACACGTATTTTTCAAATCTATGGTGCATTGGCTCTTACCTTAATCGATGATATCAATGTGATGTCATCGAGTGGACTTCT
>Ga0136642_1000395_pt1 | contig 24245 bp, 22 predicted proteins | sample LowCatLa1302831Y_FD_115313 | JGI IMG/M metagenome (GOLD analysis project Ga0136642, IMG submission 115313) | Freshwater microbial communities from Lower Cathedral Lake, Yosemite National Park, California, USA - 13028-31Y | ecosystem: Environmental > Aquatic > Freshwater > Lake ... | reverse complement strand
GCGGGGGTAATGGCCGTCGATGCGGATGAGGCTGCACCGGCACCTGAACCGTTCGTGGCAGTAACGGTGAAGGTGTAGCTGGTGCCGTTGGTGAGACCAGTGAAGGTGCAGGTCAGGTTGGTGGTGGCGGTGCAACCAGCCGGTGGGGTCGCGACGGGTGAGGAGGTGACCGAGTAGCCGGTGATTGGTGCGCCACCATCAAAATTCGGGGCTAACCACGACACCGTCGACAGACCACTCCGAAAACCAACAGCGGTGACACCAGTCGGAGCGTTTGGCACGGTCGCCGAGACAGTAAAGCTTTGAGCGACTCCGTTAGCGGCCAGGTAATTCGAACCAGCGGCTACCAAGGGTGTCACAGTGCAGGTACCAACGCCAACGTACGCGACAACCACACCCGACGTCGTGCACACCGACGGAGTCGATGAGCTCAATGACTTCGCTCCGTCGCCAGACGTTGTCACCACCAACGTCGCAGAGGAGCCGTCGAGCGCTGAGGTTGGCATCGCGAGGGTTGGCGTGGTTGGCGTTGCCTTGCCAATGACGAGTGACTGCGTCACCGTCGAGGCCGCCACGTAGTTTGAACTCTGAGGATCGTCAAAATTGACGACACAGTTACCCACACCCACAAACGAAACGGTCGTGCCACTGACCGAGCAGACACTCGGTGTACCGGTAGTGACTAAGGGTGGGATCTTCGACGTATCCCCCGCGCTCGTCGCGTACGTGCCTCCATAGACGGCGTTTGTCGGTGCCGCCGAGTAGACCGTAATGACGTTGGTGCCCCGACCCACGGTGAACGACTGCGAAACCGTCGGCGCCTGGGCAAAGTTACCGCTTCCGGGGTCGTCGAAATTGAGCGTACATACACCGGCGCCCGTGAAGGTCACTTGACCGTTCTGCACCGTGCAAATCGAGGGAGTTGCCGTCGTAATCACTGGCGTGTCACGTGATATTGCCGCCGCGGAGGGGCTGTACGGAGAACCGTTCACCACGGCAGTTGAGGGTGTCGCTGATTGGATCGTGATGGCGTTATTGACAAACAGATAAATCGCCTGTAGTAACGACACGGCAGCCGCATAATTACTGTTGCCAGGATCGGCGAAACTGATGCCACAGAGACCCTGACTCAAAAAGAAAATCGAACCATTTGACTGCACACGACACTTACTCGGAGTAACGGAACTTACGGTCGGAACATCACCCGATGTTGCCGTGGCGGTAGCCGAGTACGAATTACCAACATAGGCAGTTGCTGGAGGTGAGGACGTGATTGTGATCACGCTCACCGGCTTGTTCACGGTGATCGTGGTCGACTGACTGAAAGTCGTCGTCGAAGTCCCAGAAGCCGAGTTGACGCTGATGAGCAAGGTGTACGTGCCTGGGGTGTTGATAGTGCAGCCGGCGTAGGTCAGGACACCTGAGGAATACGAACTTACGCAGCCACTCAACGTGGCCGACGATCCACTCAGGGAAATGGACGCCGACGTGAGGTAGAACGTCGTGGCCACAATGCCCTTACTGTCTTCTACACTCACCGCTGGCTGCGCGGCGAAGGGCGAACCGGCGTAGGCGCCCGAGGGCAACGTGGAGTACACCAACTGCGCTGGTGTGCCGGCGGCGGCAATAGGAGGGGCCGAAGGGTCGGTCACGACGAAGGTGCTGCTGTACTGCTGTCCAGTTGACGACTTCGTTACGGTAACGGTGATCTGCTGTGGAGCATTAATGGTGCACGGATTCGACGAGCTAAACGTCTGTGTCGCCGAGTTCCAGTACTGCACCCCAGATACGGCAGCGCTGAAGCCCGAAGGGGCATTCAAGGCAAGTGAGCTCACTGAGGTTCCGCAGGTCATCATCTTCGGAGAGGCCTGCACCGTACTTAGGACTTGGCTATCGAGCGATTTCAGTGCGGTGTTTACAGTCGAGAGTGACTGGTGCTCAGCTGACGCGGTGAAGGACGTCGCGAATGCTGTTAACAGCGCCACGGATGCCAGCGCCACAATTACGACCGCGAGAAGTACCTCAATGAGAGTATCGCCACGGTCGTCTGCGTAGGCAGAGGCGGCAGCCCTGCGGGCCGCGAACATGGTACGGACAGTCGTCTTACTCTTCTCCATGGCCCTCGACACCATTGTACCGGTGAAAAAGGTGGAAATACTCCCCCTTCTCGACGTGGAGAGCAGCACTCTGAGTGAGAGGGATCTGACTCATGGAACGCGGACCCCGAATGAGACGCCTTCGAGTCCCGCACCCTTAAATGTTGCTTGCAGTGTGGTGGGGACTCCGGGGGTCGGGGCAACACCGACCATGAGAGTGCCGGTGCGCTTATATGTCCCCGAACTCTGAAATGTTGAGGAGCAGTACACACTCTTAGTCTTCCCACCGGTCAAGAAACTCTGCGGAGTCAGGTCCCCCGCACTCGTGGTCGTGTACGAGGCCGTGTTGCATGCATTTCCCATCACTGAGGTGGGGGTATTCGGCAGCAAACGGAAGTTTAGGTTCGACTGAAACTGGATGTACTCGTTGGGGTCCGTGGTTTCTCCGTCAGCAGCCACCACTTCGTACCCCGTGGCCAGAACATTGCCCGGTGCCGTAAGGGAAATATTGGTGAAGGTAACAACCGTTGGCTGGGTTGACTGTGAGTTTTGATACAGGGTCGGGTAGGTCTGGCACGACGGCGTCCCTTGGACCACTCCACTAATAAGAGTCGTCGTCGGCGTGTTTGACGGACAGCCAACACCGGTGTAGAAAGCACCACCGTTGACATTGTTACCGAGGAACGCACCGGTCCACGTTGGAAAACCAGCTGGCACAACTGAGGCACCCTGAATTTGCACGTTAAAACTCAACGAATAACCGCCCGGGACCGCCTCAACTATGTTGAGGCCGGCGGCTGATCGAGCGGCAGCTAAATTGCTCGGCGTGTTGAGGAGTGCGAAGTTCATAAAGCAGAGTTGCGACGCGTAGGTGCCGGTACCCGGAAGAGCGAAATTACAGTTCGTCACCGTGCCCGGCGCACCAAGCGAGACCGCCGGCGTTGAATTGCTCGTTTCGGGGGCGGCATTCAGCGTAAATGTGTACGGCACCGCGGCATTGGCTGACTTCTCGGCAATCGTGTAAGCAAAAGCCGCCACACTGGTGGCGGCAATCCAGGAGCGTGCGATCGCCGACGTGCCGGTGGTACATGTTGGAGCAGTCGCGCTACAGGTGACGGCCAACGTCGTTGGTAATGCCGTGAGAACGTGGTAGGCCAGGATCTGCGTCGTTGGCGTCGCGCCAGCGTCGCATTCGGTCCGTACTAGGTTCACGTCACCATTGCCAGCACTGGTGGGCACGTAGTCGTAGGAGACCAAGGTGTTGGTCGAATTCCACGACAGACCGAGTGCCTGGGTGCCCGAACCGCAGGGCAACGGGGGACTAGTCCCCGATGGTGTCGTCGGCACTGGATTCGTAGTGACGAACTGGGCGCTCGTCACGTCGGCGTTGAGCACTGCGGTTGATGCTTGCGTGTCACCGGCGTTACCCAGCTGCAAGGCAACGTTCCCCTGCAATTTAAAAACAGCCACTAATCCCAAGGCGAGCGCGCCCATCACGAGTGGAAGGATCGCTACAACGACCACGAGTTCAATGATGGTGAACCCTTGATCAGCGATCGGAAGACGGCGACGCACAGGACCTACTTCACCTGACTGTAGATACCGTACATCGCTGAAATAAGGGCCACGGCCACGAAACCGACGACCGCACCCATGACGATGATGATGAGTGGTTCGAAGAGCGACGTTGCGCGGTCCAGCTTTGTTTCGAGCTCACGGTTGTAGTACGAGGCGGCGACTTCGAGCTGCTGGTCAAGCGAACCCGTCTCTTCACCGACGCGGAACATCTGACGAGCGGCACCCGGAAAGAGACCAGTTCGAGCAATCGGGCCAGCGAGCCCCTGACCCTCCATCATTTCGTCGCGGACTTTCTCGAGCGCCACCCGGTAGACCGCATTGTTGGCCGAGTCCGCCGTAATACCCATGGATCGCGGAAGGTCAACACCAGCGCGAAGCATCGAGGACAACACGCGACATACTCGCTCCAAGATTGCCGTCTGGGCGAGATCACCCACCAGTGGCAGGCGTAGGAGAACGCGGTCGAGGAAGGCCTGTCCCCGCTTGGAACGACGCATGGTAATGAAGCCACCAGTAATCGAGAGAAAGGTGAGTGCGAACAGGTACCAGTACGTCTGTCCGATGGCCACGGCATTGAGCAGGAGTTGCGTAATAAAGGGCAACTTCGCGTGCAGTGAATTGAAGAAGACCACGAATCGTGGCAGCACGAAGTTACCGAGGATGATGATGGTCACGACCGCCATCACCGTCACGACCGCCGGATAAATCAGGGCAGAGGTAATTTTCGAACGGGCCTTCATATCGCGATCGATGTAGTCGGCGAGCTGACTCAAAACCCCATCGAGGTTACCGGTGAGCTCGGCCGATTCGAGGATGCCAATGTAGAACGCGGGGAAGGCCTCGGGGTGTGTCGAGGCCGCGATGGCAAAGGTGTCCCCGGCCCGAAGGTCGTCGACCATCTGCAGCAGGATGCCACGCAGCAACTTGTTCTGCGTCTCTTCGAGAATGACCTCCAGCGCTTCCATGATGGGAATACCCGACCGAATAAATACAGCCAGCTGCCGGGTGAAATTCATCACGTCGGGGCGAGGCACCTTGCGACGGGTGATCTCGAACTGGAGAATGCTCCTCTTCTCGTTTAGCGTGACGGGCTGTAGACCCTGCTCGAGCAGAGCCAAGTGGGCGGCACCGGTCGTAATCGCTTCTTCCACGCCCTTGACGCGCAAACCCGAAGGGTCAATCGCCTCGTAGCGGTACTTGTGAAGAGACTTGTCGCGGGCCTTGAGGAGGTTCATAGTGTGTACATACTCCTGATCACTTCTTCAATTGTGGTGACGTCGTCGTCGACCAGGGTGATGGCCTCTTGACGCATGGTGCGCATACCTTGCTTAATGGCCATCGTGCGCAACTCCTCTTGGGTGGCCCAGCCAACAACGAGGCGTCGAATCTCTGGGGTCATGATGAGAAGTTCGTAAACGCCAATGCGGTCCTTGTATCCAGTGTGGCTGCAGAAGTTGCATCCCTTCCCGTGGAAGAACTGCTCCTTGGGCTTTCCACCACTCTGGTAGTAGAAGTCGAGCTCTTCCAACGAGGGCTCGTAGGCGGTCTTGCACGAGGGGCAAATGCGTCGGAGCAAACGTTGACCGACAATGCCGAGCACCGACGACGCAATGAGGAATGACTCAATGCCCATGTCGAGGAATCGGTGGAGCGCCGACACCGAGTCGGTGGCGTGCAGCGACGAAATAACGAAGTGACCAGTCAGCGCTGACTGCACCGCGACACGGGTGGTCTCGACGTCACGGATCTCGCCGACCAGAATCACGTCCGGGTCCGCTCGAAGAATCGACTTGAGTCCAGTAGCGAACGTGATGCCAGCCTGCTCGTTGGTTTGAATCTGGTTGATGGTCGGGAAGACATACTCCACCGGGTCTTCGATGGTCATGACGTTAACCGAGGGGTTGGCGACCTCCGAGAGCGTTGCGTACAGGGTGGTGGTCTTACCCGATCCGGTGGGACCAGCGCAGAGGACCATACCGAAGGGCGACCGAACGAGCTTCGCGTAGTTCGCGTAGGTGTCCGCCGGCATACCGAGTGTGTCGAGGCGCTTCACCGAACGGGTCTTGTCGAGGATACGCATGACTCACCCTTCGCCCATGATGGTGGCCGCGGTGGCGACTCGCACGTCGACTTCAATACCGTCAATCGGAATCGTCAACTGCCCGTCCTGTGGGCGTCGTCGCTCAACGATGTTCATGTTGGCCATGATCTTGATTCGGCTCACGAGTCCTGGACCAATGGCCGCCGGCATCTGGAGCACTTCCTTTAGAGCGCCGTCGATGCGGAAACGCACGCGGACAATGTCCTCGGATGGTTCGATGTGCACGTCCGAGGCGCGGTCACGCATCGCCTGAATCAGAATGCGGTCGACTACCTGCACGACCGGTGCGTCGTCGGTGACAATCTCAGTGGTCGTTAATTCCTGAGTCGGGCGTCGGCGAGCGACCTCAACTGACTCGAACACCTGGATGAGCTGACTTACGCTGTCGAGCGCTTGGTAGTTCGAGTCGATGGCCCAGCGAACATCGCTCAACGGGGCGAGCAACAAGCTCACTGTTCTCCCGGTGAGCTTGTTGAGTTCGACTCGCAACGAATCCGATGGTTCGGCGACCGCAATGTGCAGCACGTCGTCGACAACTCGGATTGGCACCGCCATCAATTCGCGCGCCTTGACCTCGGGCAAAAATGCCACCGCCGCTTCATCGATATTGTCCGTGCGCAAATTCGCAAGGTCGTACCCTAAGAAGGCCGCGAGGGAGTGGGCGAGGGCCTGTTCGCTGAGCGCGCCTTGGGCCACCAAAATCTCGCCGAGTAGACCGCCCTCAACGTGCTGGAGATCGAGAGCTCGATCGAGCTGACCTTGCGTCAGGAGTCCGCTTCCAACGAGTTGGTCGCCGAGTCTCGAGCTCGATCCTTCGGGTCGAGGAGTGTGGTCAGTGGGACGAGGCACCTTCGGTTTCAAGATGGTCTGAACCGTCGACGACTGGGGGGTGGCCGGCTCTGGAGACTTTTCTTTGCGCTTCACAAATGCCATGACTTCATCCTACGGAGGTACGGGTTGATTTCCGTCATATTTTGACCTAATTCGCCCCTAACCGCGGCTCAACAACTAAGGAATTGCACAGGGTCCCCGTACTGCAGTCGTCATCACTTTTGCACGGAGCGAGTGAAACTACGCCGCCATTAATTGCGCACAGGTATTCACGCGTTGACCCGCGACGCTGTTCACTCGAGGTCCTGCACAAATGTCCACACCTCATGTTGTGCGCAATTGTCGTACTTCGGAGAAAATTTCCCACTTTTACTGGGTTTCATTTGTGCGCAATCGATCCCGAGAACAGTGTCACCCTTCGCGACCCTTCGATGTCTAAGGTTGCAGAATGCCTCAACCACTTCGCGGCGATGAACTGCTGTCGTGCCTTCACCGCATCGCCCTGAGTCGAGGTGCACCCAGCGACATCACTCCTCGGGCGATGTCAGTTGAATTGCGTCAACGCGGGCGCGTCGCCGAGGAGTTCCGCAATGGCGTTCTCGACACCCTCCGCGCCGTGTACGACAGTCAGCTCAGTACCTCCACTGAATCGACAGCGTCGGCGATGCACGAGGGGGCCCAGTTGATTCTCCGGCCCACACTTCCCGATACCAATGGTCGCCGATCGCGGGTTCACGGACTCTGGCGCACGGGCAAAGTCGACGGACGATTCACGTACGCCCCGCTCCTCGTGAAGAACAGTGAGGTCGCCGAGGTCGCGACGTCGCGACGGATGCTCCGCGGCTCGCTCGACGCCTTCGCACCGTCGGAGGCACAGGAGGTTCTCGGCATCGGCCCTCGCGGCACGCCCACCGTCACGCGAAGTGGTTTGGCATTGGCACACGCGTGGCGTGTTCTCGACGACATGGGGCACGCTGACCCCGCGACGCGAGTCGCCCTCGTCGATCGCAATCGGCAGGTGTGGTGGTTTACCCTGGACGCCGCGACCCCACGTTTCTCACTGCGTCAGTACGACGAAGAGTTCGCTCGTCGACACGCGGTGCTCGTCGCGCACGAACAGTGGTCCGAGCATGGGGGTCCGTTCCCCACCTCGCCCTACTGGCATCGCGACTGCGAGGAGTGTCCGTACCACGACGCGTGTCGCAGTGAACTCGAACGAGTAGATGACGTTTCGCTCGTGCGCTACACCAATCAAGCGCAGCAGGAGACCTTACGAGCGGCGGGGATTTTGACCCGTCACGACCTCGCGGCGCTCGACGCAATCGCGGCGGCCCAACCGTCAGCGAGCGAGTCCGCACCGCTCGCCTCCCGCCTGGCGAAAAGTGTCGAGCGTCTCGACGGGCTCATCTACCGGTCGCGCGTTGACGTTGGGGGCACCTTTTTGCGCATCCTTGCCCCCGACGCTCTGCACTGTCCCACCGCCGATGTTGAGGTCGACGTGGATATGGAAAGTTACGACGACAAGACCTACCTATGGGGCGCCACTGTCCGAGTGGCCTCCCCACTCCCCGGCGTCACGGAGGGCGCACACTCCTTCGTGACGTGGGACGAACTCACGGCCGAGAGTGAGGCGCAAGTATTCCAGTCATTCTGGGCATGGCTGTGTGATCTGCGCCAACGAACCGCCGACGCTGGCCGCACCTTCGCCGCCTACTGCTTCTGGGCCCAGGCCGAAGACTCCGCCATGGACCGAGCCATCGCCACGCTTGGGCCAGACGCCATTGAGCGGGCCCAACTGACCGAGTTTCGATCCGCCCAGCCGCCGCAGTGGATCGATATCCATGACGTGGCCAAACGCTCAATTCAGACCGACGGCCCCCTGGGACTTAAGCACCTGGCGAAGGCGGCCGGATTTGCGTGGCGCGATGAACACCCGAGTGGGGAGGCGTCAATGGGATGGTACGAAGTGGCCGTGGGTGGCGGTCCCGAGGCTGATCTCTCACGAGATCGCCTCCTTCACTACAACGAGGACGACTGCAGGGCTACGGCGGCCCTACGCGACTGGCTAAACGGCCCCGCCAAGCAACTCCCCCATCGAGACGACCGAGGAATTCTTCCGCCCTCTCACTAGGCTGACGTTGTGCCAGTTGCCCGCGACACCCCCTCGTCTCCACTGGGGTACCTCGTCGGGGCCATCGGGGCCGCTGCGGGTATCGCGCTCTTATGGCCCAGCGCCCGCGGCGCCAACGAGATTGCTCACCACCACTTCGCCGACGGCGTGACGCTGCTGGGTCTTGTACTCATCGGACGGTACGCGCTCGCTCACGCGATGACCCAGAGTATTGAGGCAATCGCTGCGACGCAGCGACGCCACGACAGAGCGTCGCTGATGGCGAGTTTGGCGCGCTCGCTCCCCTCCCCCGACGTGGTCACGTCCTTATTGTGGGCCAGTGAGCGAGCGAGCGGCGGCGTGGCCCTTGACGCGCTCCGAGCGGGGGCGGGCGTCGCTGTCCTTGATATCCCGCTTCTTTTCGTCTTTGGTGGCTGGCAGTCGGCCGGCGCTGTCATCGCCCTGATTGCCCTCGCGATCCCCTTCTACCGCCGCGCGGGCATCGTGGCGCGGGACGCCGACGTGCTATTTCGCCGACAGAGAAGCGACTTGACGCAACGTCAGCTCGAACTCCTCACGAATAGCCTCGAACTACGAGCGCTCGGTGCTGTTGACTACGGGGCCGATTCGGTCGTCGCCCTCTCGACTCGCGAACACCGCAGCGCAATGAAAGCCATCCGCGCCTCCCTTGGATCATCCCTCGTCACTGAATTTCTAAGTGGCGTTAGCGTTGGTCTCGTTGCGATGGTGGTGGGCTTTGGACTTCTTCATGGTCACGAACAACTCACGCCCGCACTACTGGCCGTCTTTGCGAGTGCCGATCTGATTGGGTGGATCCGCCGGTACGGGGTCGCCTTCCACCAGCGCGAAGCAGTGAGTGAAGCCCGAGCAGTGTTGTCTTCGCGCACCGTCACGGCACCCCCCATCGTGAACAATGCGCTCATTGCCTGCAGTCACCTACAAACCAGTCACCACAGCCCCCCGCTCTCGTTCGAGCTCAACCTTGGTGAGCGCGTCGCGATCGTTGGCCCGTCGGGCTCAGGGAAAACAACGCTCGTCGATACCTGGCTCGGTCTCCGTAGTCCCGTCGCTGGCCGCGTGTACCGCTCCTCTGCGACCGTGGGCCGCGTCACAATTGACTCGCAATTGCTCGGTACGAGTGTGCGCGAGAATCTCACTCTTTCTGGCGAGTTCAGTGACCACGAGCTACGCAAACTTTTGAGCGAAGTAGGGCTCACGGTGGATCTGGATCGCACGCTCTCCCCCGACGGGATAGGGCTCTCGACCGGCGAACGTGCTCGTGTGATTCTCGCTCGCGCCCTACTCCACGGCGTGGCGCTCGTGGTACTTGACGACATTGCCGGCGTGCTTGATGACGAGTCTCGTGTCAAGGTCCGTGCGGCGCTGCGAGCCCGACCAAGGTTGGCCGTCATTGAATGCAATGTGGACGCGCCCGTCTTCATCAACGCTGATCGCACGGTGGTACTCGGATGACGCGCTCGGCAACCTCGACTCTGCGAACCTGGCGCGACCGAGCGCGGCCCGAACGACGGGTGCTCCTGCGCGCCCTCGCGGGCGGACTGGGCGCAGCGCTCGCATCGTCATGGCTCCTCACTGCCGCAGTAACGCTCTTGGTCTTTAGCGCCACTCGCCCGACCTGGCGCAGTGTCGCCGCGTGGCTCGTCGTTGTCGAAATTTTGGCCTTCGTTCGTGCGCCACTTCGTTTTAATGAACGACTCTCTTCACACACCCTCGGCTACGACGCCGTCACCACCTGGCGTCGGTGGTTGGTCGAGGTCGTGGGCCGATGGTCGACCACTACGTGGGCCTCACAGGGCACTGGCGACATTGCCGACCGAGCCCTCAACGACACCGACGCGCTGAGTGACCTCTGGGTCCGCGGTGTGCTGCCCCTCCTTACCGCGGGCGTCACCCTGGTCATCGCTGATGCAATGACGGCCGTTCTCACGTGGCGTCACGCGTGGTGGCTCGCCCCGGTGCTCGTGGCGGGTCAAGCCCTCGGAGCGTGTGGCCTCCGCCTCTCTTTTGGCGCCCTCGTTCGCTCCCACGCCGTGGTGCGTCACTGTCGGGGCCAGGTAACGACACAGATCATCGACGGTGCGTCCGTCATTCACGACCTCGCTCTCTTGGGGGCCTCCGACCTTGTCGCCGAACGGGTGCGCCACGCCCTCGGTCCGCTCGAACGCGCCGAACAGCGGGCGCGGCGGCTAACAAGGCTCAGTATGTTCGCCGCCCTCGCCGTCACCCTCTGGTCCCTCGGCGCCGTTCTGGCGGCGTCACCCCCCTTGCAGCCACTGCTGGTGGTGGCCCTCGCGTGGTTGGCGATAGGGAGTGCTGACCTTTTCGATGGCGCCCACCACGCGGTGCAGTCCCTTGTCGGTGTCACCGCGAGTGGCGAGCGTCTCGATGCCCTCGACGTGGCGACACCGGCCCCGAGGCAAGCATGGCCGCCAAACCCCTCCCTCACGTGGACGCACGGAGGCGATGTGCGCACCCTGTCACCCAAGACGCGCATCGCTATCACCGGGGACTCTGGGTCGGGCAAGACGACACTGCTCCACGCCCTCGCGGGGCTGAGTGACGTCGCATCACCCCTTCACGTCAACGGTCTGAGTCTCTCCACGCTGGTCGACCGTGACGTTCGCCGGGCCGTCCGTTTTGTACCGGCCGATCCGCAACTCGTGCGTGGTTATGTGCGCGATGTGCTCGGTATGGGCAATACCGTCCCCGACGCTGCGTGGCAACAGTTGCGCGATCTCGGCTTGTCACTCGAGCACGACCAACGCCTCGAACAACTCTCTCGCGGCGAACGACAACGATTCGCCGTCGTTCGCTCACTCAGCACGAACCCATTGCTCGTGCTGCTTGATGAGCCCACCGGCGGTCTCGGTCTTGACGACACCCAGCGATTGCTTCACTTGTTAAGTGAGGTTGGCGTGGCCGTCATTGTGGCCACCCACGACCCCCTCGTCATCGCGTGGTGCCACGACGAGGTTGCGTTGTCCTAACCGTTCAGCGCCGTCATTGCGGCGGCGTGGTAGCGATCACCAGCGACGGCCTCGAGGGGTACCGCAGCTTCGAGGGCGGCGACCTCCTCGACAGTCAGGTTGATGTCCGCAGCCGCGCAATTTTCTCGCAACCACCGACGACGCTTCGTCCCGGGAATTGGCACAATGTCTTCCCCCAGTGCCAAGACCCACGCCAGAGCCAGTTGGGCCACCGTTATTCCCTTGTCGTCGGCGATAGCACGAAGCGACGCAACGATGGCCAAATTCTTCTCGCGGTTCTCTCCTTGAAAGCGGGGGTAGTTGGGACGATTTTCCCCCTCGCCCACCCCGATGGTGGCCGCTTCGTCGGTGAGGAAGCCGCGCCCAATGGGACTGTAGGCGACGAAACCAATGCCCAGTCGACGGCACGTGAGCAATTGATCAGCGGCTATCTCGCGGGTCCAGAGGGATAGTTCGGATTGCAGTGCGGCTACGGGGTGCACCGCGTGTGCTCGCTCAATCGAGGCGGATGACGCTTCTGAGATACCGAGGTAGCGCACCTTGCCCGCCTCCACCAGTTCCTTCATCGCGCCCCACGTCTCCTCAATGGGAACAGTGCGGTCCACCCGGTGCTGGTAGTAGAGATCAATAACGTCGACACCGAGTCGCTGCAACGACGCATCACAGGCCGCTCGTACGTACGCGGGGGTGCCATTGATACGCACGGGCGTGCCATCGGCCAGTCGCTCGTTGCCAAACTTGGTGGCCAACGTGACCTCATCGCGACGACCGGCAATTGCTCGACCGACCAGGACCTCGTTCGTGAAGGGTCCGTACATATCGGCGGTGTCGAGAAAGGTCACGCCTTGGTCGAGGGCTTCATGAATCGTGGCGATGGATTCAGCGTCGTCCCCGACGCCGTAGAACTCACTCATGCCCATGCAGCCGAGGCCCATTGCCGAGACGGTCAATTCCTGACCCAACGTGCGCTTTTTCATGCATTTCTCCATGTGAATTTTGTCACAATACCTATTTCGCTTGAGTGTAGTGTTCGCCGTCGAGAGGAAAAACCAACTAAGTTTTTTTTATTGGTCGGGGGGACCAACGAACGTGCAGCCCGCTTGCTCTCTTGAGTAAGCGGGCTCCTTCGTTAAGGTCAAAATCGTGAACTGACCTAAGGTGCGGGTATGAGTTCTGACCCGGTGATGTCCGCTTCCGACGCCACTCGCCCCTTGATGAGAGGATGGCTCCACGGCGCTGGCACTGTCATCCTTCTCGTGGCGCTGCCGTTCCTGGTTGTTCGTGCCCACACGTGGGCGCAGGTCGGTTGGACGCTGTGCTACTTCGTCGGAGTAATCGCCATGATGGGAACGAGTGGGGTCTTCCACCTCATTAATCATCCACCCCGTCGCCGACGAATCCTGCGGCGTCTGGATCACACCACAATCTTCCTGGCCATCGCGGGAAGCTACTTCGCCATTATCGGGCTCACGATGCACGGCATCATTCGCACCGTCTTACTGGTCGTTATCTCGGTGGGCTCCGCGGTTGGTATCACCATTCGCCAGGTCGCTCACGACGCCCCGAAATGGGCCAAAACCATCCCCTACCTCGTCGTGGGTTGGGCGGCGGTGACCGTTCTTCCTCAAATTACCCGTGGTGGTGGCAGCGCCTGCATCATCTGGGTCCTCGTCGGCGGGCTCGCTTACTCCGTGGGGGCCGTCTTCTACGGGGCGAAGAAGCCCCGGCTCAACCCCCGCGTCTTCGGCTACCACGAACTCTTCCACGCCCTCACGTTGGTCGGTGCGGGGGCCCATCTCGTGGCGATCTGGCTAGCCCTCCACTAGGGGCGGCACGACGTTGGCGCGCACCAGCGTCGGCGTACCGCGGCGAGCACCAACGACACTCAGGCCGCCGTTGTCAATGCGCATTCGCCAGGCCGTGGCCCCGTGCACTCCCATAGCCCACGTCAGTGCCGACTTAATTGGCGAGACGTGACTCACGATGAGCAGGTGACAATCCGGGTCGTGAAGGAGTGCATCGGTACCGTTGGCGAGTTCCTCCAGCCGGGTGTGCACTCGCTGGTCAACCGCGAGCAGCGACTCGCCGTTGCCGAGTGGCTCGGAGTGGTCGGCCTCAAAGGCCCGCCACTGCTCTTGTGACACGTCGGCGAGTGGCGTACCATCGAGGTCGCCGTAGTCCACCTCGATAAAGGCGTGATCAACGGTGGCCTCAATCGTCGGGACCGCAATCGCCGCCGTTTCCCGCGCCCGTTGCAGGGGCGAAGTGAGAACGCGCCCGACACCGTCGAGCCATCCGTGCAGTGACTTCGCCTGACGGCGACCGTGGTCGGTGAGTGCGGGGTCGCTACGACCCACCAACAAACCAAGCGCGTTCGTGGTGGACTGACCGTGACGTAGGAGATAAATCACGGCAGCAGCAGACGACCGCAGGAGGGACATTCCATCAGGTCTCCCCCGACGGTGCCCTTAAATCGATCGAGGTCGAGTGGTGCGAGCGCGATGCGACAGCCGTCACAGCGTCCGGCGTCGACAAAGGCTGCCCCCGAGCCAGAGACTCGCTTGGCGGCGGCTTCGTAGCGTGTACGCCACGGTTCCGCCACGGAGTTGCTTCGAGCGTCGCGGTCGTGTTGCAGGGACTGCAGTTCGTCGTTCAAGGTCTCAACCAGTCCAGCGATAGTTCCCTGGAGTTCACCGCGACGAGTGACGAGCGGCTGCGCCTGACGCTTAATTGACTCGACTCGTTCGGCCGCCGGCTCGAGGTCCAGCAAGAGGGTCAACTCCACATCCTCCGCCTCCCCACAGGCGTGGCGCACCGACTCGAGTTCGTGGGTGATTGATTCGAGCTCTCGTGCCCCACCCGTGGAGGCATCGAGCGTCTTTTGCAGGCGGTCGCGTCGCGCGGTGAGTGTCACCGTCGACTCGTGCGCCGTTTCGTAGGCGGCGGCCACGGGGTCGTGGGCGGACTGGGCTTCTTTGAGTGCGGCGAGCAAGGCGCGCAGTTGGGTCTCGAGGTCGGTCAACTCCGCCTGTTCGGGGAGGTGGTCACGCTGGGCGCGAACGCGTTCGCACCAGCGGTCTGCTTCGAGTAGTGAGCGAAGGGCGTCGACGTGTTCCATACCCCTAGGCTCCCACACCCCAGCGGGGCGCGGCGATCGCTAACGCGTTGATCGCGGCGGCCAGGCCCGGTTCGCACCGCACCCCAGCGTCCTCGAAAGAAAACCAGAATACGTCGGGACTTTCTTCCGGTGGTGGGGTCGGGTCAACCGGTGCCGCGAGGAGCACGTACCGGAGGTCGTAGTGGGTGTGACCCCGGGGACCGGGGTGGACGTCGACGTGAAAGAGCGTGGGCGGGTCCGTGTGGGTGGTGACCAAGCCAGTCTCTTCGAGCGTCTCGCGGACCGCCGCGGCCATCGGGTCTTCACCCGTATCAATGTGTCCGCCCGGTTGGACCCAGATGTTCAGCTTTCGGTGCAAGTGAAGAATCATTCCCCGGTCGGAAATGATGAACGCCGAGGAGGTCACGTGGTGGGGGTCGACCTCTTCGTCGAACGGGTCAATCGTCCAAGTCAGACGCTCGAGGGTGGCCGCCTGGGACACCGCTTCGCGTTCGTCAACGGGCGTGATCGCCGAAATGGCGTCTCGCAGCTCATCCAGATTCATTGTTGCCTTTCGAGGAGTCTCGTAATTGAAGCCGGCACGGGTATGTCCCCATTAGCCATAGCGCCATCGGTGGCCGGTAGAGGTTCGCCAAAGACCATGCGCGCCGGAATCACTCCCGCCCAAATGGGAAGAGCGGCGTCGTCCTCATCGTCCTCGGGGGCTCCGGCCGACACCTTGGCACTCGCTTCGCTGATCTCGACCGCGACGACCAGCGTGAGGCGCTCCTCTCGGTCGGAAATCTCACGCACTTCGCTTCCGCGACCAGGCAGCACCGCGTCAACGAATCCGTTGAGCACGCGTCGACGTTCATCGGTGTCGGTTACCTCACGGGTGGGTCCCACCACCATCACCCCGCGGTAGGCGATCGAGGATTCGAAACCACTACGGGCCAGACGTAGACCGTCGTAGATCGTCATCGTGAGTGCCGCCCTTCCGTGCGCCAGCGCGGCCCGCAACAGGGCGTTGGACTGGCTGGCGTGCACGTAAAGCGTGGTGCCCTCACGCAGGTGCAGCGTTGGCAGCGCCATCGCCAGACCATTCACGATGGCGGCGACGTGACAGAACGGTGCCTGGTCGATAATTGCGTTGATAGTCTCGGCGTCGTAATGCGCCTTCTCGGGTAGGCGTCGAAGGCGCGTGTGTTCTCCCGGCCCGAGTGTGGTCATGGTCGCAACTCGCCGGCGAGGAACGTGCGCGCGTGCCCGGCAATCTCCACGTTGCTCTCAAAGAGCCGTGCGTGCATGATCCCGCCGCGAGGTGACGCCTGTCGCACGGTTACCGTTGGCGATCCCGTGCGCGCCATCCACCACGGTGCCACGGCGCACATGGCGCTCCCCGTCACTGGATCTTCGGCGAGGCCCAGGCGGGGTGCGAAGACGCGAACGGCGGCGTCCACGTCGGGGCCGCCCTCGCAGACCGCGATGATCAACGTTGACGGCACGAGGAAGATGGCGACCGGATCGGGGGCAACGCTACACAGCGCATCGTAGGAGTCGAGTTCCACCATGACGTGGCCGCCAGCGACCACCACGTCGCGGACATCGCCGAAGGCACTGCCCACGTAGGACGTGTCGACCGACGAAATCTCGAGACGAGGGAGATCAATACCAATGAGGCCGTGGTCGAGTCGGCGACTCGACAGTACGCCCGAGCGCGTGTGGAAGAGGTGTTCGCTTCCCGCGTGGAGTTCGTGGCTCAAGACGTGTGCCGCTGCCAGGGTGGCGTGACCACAGAGGTCAACTTCGACCGACGGAGTGAACCACCGCAACGTCCACGTGTCACCCACGGAGAGCAGGAAGGCCGTTTCGGAGACGCCGAGTTCGAAGGCAATCTGCTGGAGGCTTTCATCAGGGAGGGGGCGTTCCAGCAGGACCACGACGGCCGGATTACCGCGTTCATTCTCACCGACGAACGAGTCGACCCACCACATGCGGTGGCCAAAGGCAACGTTGACGTGTTCCACACTTAGACCTTTGCACATTTGGGGCGAAAAAGGGCGTAAGGTCGACGACGTGCGTGTCGTTACTGCCAATCTGCACGCCAATGTTGACGGGTGGGGACGACCCACCGAGGCACTGGCCACCGCGCTGGCTCTCGAGCCCACCGTGCTCATCTGTCCCGAAACGTGGCGGAGCGATGATGATGACCTCGTGGCTCGCCTCGCGAGTGTGGGACTCACTGGACACTTCGAACCGCTCACCACGGCCGCCCGGGTCAGCGCGACCTCCCCGCCTTCAACCAGTCGACGCTGGCAGCCGTGGAGTGCCCACTTCACCGGTGAACGCGGCCTTTACTACGGCCTGCGCCCCTTGACGCGAGCCCAACGGGTGACGCGGTCTCGTCAGCAGGTGACCACGGGGATCTGGGGACTCGGTCTCTTTGCCACCCAGCCGCTGCGCGACGTCGTGGTCGTGGACCTGGGTCGACTGCCTCGCGAACGGGTGCGGCGGGTGGCCATTACCGCGACCGTCGACGTGGGGGGCACACCCATCACCGTCGTCGCCGTCCACGGGGCGCACTTGAGTCACGGTTCACCACTGTGGTTCGCTCGTTTGCGACGAGCGCTCGCCACGCTGCCCGTCAGCCAGCCCTGCATCATTGCCGGCGACTTCAACGCCTGGACGCCCGTGGTGCGGTCGCTCTTGCCAGGGTGGCGGCCCATGGCGAAGGGTCGAACCTGGCCGTGGCCGAGGCCCCACTCACAGATCGATCACGTGCTGACTCGTGGGCCGTGGCGGCGGCGCGCTACCGGGACCCGCGACGGAGGGAGCGATCACCGCGCCCTCTTCGTCGATCTCGAACTCGCCTAGACCAGTTCTCGCGTCGAGGATTCCGGCAGCAGAAAACTAATGAGCGATAGTGGCGCCACGGGCAGAAATGTCCACAACGCCGCGTGCCGGAAGGCCACCGCGGCGACAGCGTGGTTACCATCAACCAACGAGCCGAAGAGCACCAGTCCGGCCGTTGCTCCGATGACGGTGGCGACGACAATCCAGCCCGCCGCGGTGGCGCGCACCGCCTGCGGAAAGAGCTCGACCCCGAGGGCGTTAAGGGCCGGGGTGAGCAAGCCCCCCATCGCGACACCGCAGAGATAGCCCACGACGAACCGGACGTAGCCACCGCTGTAGGCGAGGGAAGCGGCCAGCGCGGTACCCGACACGGCCGCCACCACGGTGAGTCGTCGACCCCACTGCTTGGCGATGAAATGACTCGCGAATAATCCGAGGACGCCGGTGCCCCCACTCATGGCGACGATCACGACGAGGTGCGACGGGCGAATGTGCAGGAGCGATTCGCCGTACACGAAGATGAAGCCATTCGCGGTGCCCGATATTGCGGCCACCAGTCCGGTGAGGACCGCCACGAGTAGCAGCGTGCGGTGGTGGTCCCTCGGAACACGACCGAGACGTAACTCACTCGTCACTGGTTGCTGGGGCAGCCCGCGCACCACGCGTGGCGTGAGCACTAACGGAAGAATCGCGAGCGCAAAGAGCCACCGAAAGTTCTCCCCGCCTCGCACGACACCGTGCAACACAACGGCGAGCCCGGCCCCAGCGCCGGACCCCGCCGCCACGAAGGCCAGCGCACGAATGCGCTGGGCGGCCGACGACACTTCGACGGCGATGACCTGCAGCAGCGAGAGCGCCGCGGAGAGAAAGGGTCGACCGAGAGCGAAGCAGAGGACGAAGTACCAGTACCCCGGACTCGCCGCCGCTACCACCGTGCAGATCAGTCCCACCACGACCGTGAGATGCAAGGTCCGGCGCCGTCCCCACCGGTCAGCCAAAGCGGTCAGGGGCAGCGCCCCGAGCGACGACAGGCGAAAAATAGCCAGTCCAATGCCGAGCACCGACCCCGACAGGCCCACCACACTGGCCACCGACGCCGTCGACGTGACGTGACCAAAGTGCTTCGCAACATCAGCGAGAGCGGCCACCGCGCTGTATTCACCAAAACCGACGAAGATACCAACTACGATGAGTTTTCGTAGCAACAGGTGCCAAGAGGGTGGACGAGTTGTGTGTTGAACGCTCACCGACACTCCTCCTTGTCACAGGCACGCTACAGGCTGTTCGAACGAGAGGACTGCAATGACGACTGAATCTGAGAATCCCGCTTGGCCCTACCTCGTTTTCGCCGAACAACTCGAGGCCGGTCTCGCCGAGCGCGCTGCCGAGGCGTCGGCCTACCACAACGATGTGCCCATTACAACGCCCGTCGACGGTGAACCGGCCGAAGAGTTTCGACGCCGTCTCGAAGAGTCGGGGGAAATCGTTGGTCGACTCGACGACATCTTTGCCCCCGCCGCCGTGCTGGCGGCCTTCGGTGACGCCACCCATACCTGTCACGAAGTGGGCATCCGAACGGTCGCCGACCAACTGACCGCCCTCTACGGCGACCTCATCCACTGGGCGCGGTGCACTCAGGGCCTCCAAGTACCCGCCGAGTACGCCCTCGTCGCACGGGCGCTCGCCCACTTTGTCCGCCAGCCGGTGCACCAAATTGAGGAGTTTTGTGCCGATGTGCGCCAACGCGCCGACATCATTAACGCCGACCTGGCCGCCAATCGTCCCATTTCGACAAACTTTTCGCTCTCGTTAGCCCTCGCACCGGACCCGCTCGATGTGGCGGCATTGAACGGCGCCATGGCGCCACTGCAGACCAAGCGTCGGGGCCTCTTTGGCCGGCGAAAGTAGGAGACCCTAGCCATGGCACGACGTCGCAGCCTCCGATCCCAGCTCTACCGCGGCGCCCGCGTGCTCGGCGACATCGCAGCCGCCAGCCAGGGCCCCTCCGCCTACGGCAAACGCGTCGTTCGTCGCGCGGCGTACCGTAAGAGCAGTTCGATCACCCGCTCAATTCTGCGGGTATTTGGCCTCTAGTCGGCGTTCGCGCTGCTCTCCACACGCACCGGGGGCACGAAGAATCGGGTCAGACGGGCCAATGAGGTTGCAGTGACGCGACCAAGATAGCGGTCGTACGTCGGCGTCTCCACGTCCAAGAGGGTCTGAGCCCAGTCCGGCAACAAAGTCAGGGACGCCAGGGCGAATCGTCGATGCGCAAAACGTTGAGCGGGGGTGGACACAAATCCCTTCACGACAAAATCACGAGCCACCACCCCGTCGGCGCTCAGGCGCAGTTCGGGGCGAAAGGCCTCGAGTTGTTGACGAAGCTCGGCGTAGGTGGTCGGCGGCGCTTCGGCCCCCATGTCGCGGGCCAGTTGACTCATCTCGAGCACGTAGGTGTCGAGGTCAGTCGCACTCAGCGGTACGGCCCCATAGAGCCGATAGCCCTCGAGGAAGGTGTACGCCTCACACACGTGGACCCAGGACAACAGGTGTGGATCGTTGGCGTAGTAGGACTGCCCGTCGTCGGCCAAACCCCGCACGGCCTCGTGGACCGACAGCACCCGCTCGATGTCGAGGTAGGCCGCAGTTTTCGTGCCGTAGGTTGTGTGACCAATGAAATTGGCCGTTTGCAGCAAACGGCCCGTCGCATCATTTTGGTACCGCGAGTGCTGCGCCACGCCGGCCATGGCGTGGGGGTGCAGCATTTGGAGAAACAATGAGGCCATTCCACCGATAATCATGCCGGGCAGGTCGCCGTGGACGAGACGGGCCACGCCATCAACGGGAAAGTACGCCAGGGCCGGGTCGAGGCAAATGGGCGGCGGATCTTGCGTGAGGCCGACGGCAAAGCGGATACGACGATTGAGCTCTTGGACGAAACGATTGCCCGCTACGTCAGGGCGAGTCACTACTTTCACGCATTACTCCAGTTCTTTGCAGTGGTCAGCGTACCGGTGAGGGCGCGCCCACTCGACACCTACGCGGGGAGTCGCTGGAGTTGCCACTGGTTCTCTCGGACCTCGAAGCCGAGGGAGCGGTAGAGATCAATCGCGAAGTACGCCGGATCAGCCACGATGACGAACTGTTGCGGCTGGAGTTCGCGTCGAGCGTAGGTGCCGAGTGCGCTCAAGGTGACCGTGGCGAGACCCCGTCGCCGATACTCGGGGTGCGTCTCGACGGTCTGAAAGCGGGCCCGCCCTTCGCCACAGTCAACGAGCCCCATCTGGGCGACTAGTGCGCCATCGATAAAGGCGCCACACCACGCTCCGTGACCGGCCGCGCACAAGCGCTGCTGCGTGAGCGCCTTCGCTCGAAGGTAGACCAGAAAACCGTCAGCTTCGTACTTTTCCTCCCGTGTGGCCATCGAGAGCGCCACGCTTTGTTGCCAGTCGTCCGGCGAGTTAAATGCGCGAACGACGACGCCGCGTGGCGCCTCGACTACCGCGAGCGCGGTAGCGACGAGGACCGTCGCCCCCGACACCTCAAAACCGGCGTCACGAAAGGGTCGCAGGTCATCGTCGACGACTTCGGTCGCGTCGATACCGATCGCCACGTGAAGGGCGTGGGGTAGTTCACGATGAAACAGGGCTTCGCTTTGGACGACATCGCCCGGCTCGTCGAGGAGCAGGAAGTTCCCCCAGTAGTGCGTTGGATTATGCGGTGAGGCAATGCGCCAGTATCCCTCTCGCCGCACCACGTGTGATCCACCGCGCTCTAAGAGCGCGACGTCAGTTCGAAAGCCGAGTGAGCGAATCAACACGGGTACCAACGTAGCAAGGCCCTCGCGACCCCAAAGGGTCGCGAGGGCCTGGCGCCAGCGTTGGTGTTACGGCTGCAGTGGTGCGAGCTGGTTCGACTCAATGACCGAACGGTACCAGTGGTAGCTGCTCTTCGGAATACGACGACCAGTGTCGTAGTCCACCCAGACGATGCCGAAGCGGCGCGAGTAGCCAAAGGCCCACTCGAAGTTGTCGAGCAGGCTCCACACGAAGTACCCCTGCAAGTTGACGCCATCGTCGATGGCGTCGAGACAGGCGTTCAGGTGATCGTGCACGTAGCCAATGCGCAGTGGGTCCTTGACCTCGGCGTGGGCGTCGACGTAGTCGGGGAAGGCCGCGCCGTTCTCGGTGATGTAGAGCGGGGCGTCGGTGTAGTCGGTCTTGATCCGCACCAAGAGCTCACGCAGGGCGGTGGCGTCGATTTCCCAGTCCATCGCCGTGGTGGGGCGGCCGGGCACCGAGACGCCGAGCAACCCGTGGATGTCGGTGGTCGGTGCTTCGGGGCGGGGGCCCACGTTGAAGCCCGCGCCTCGGGCCACGTCCTCGCGGCCCGAGGCGAACACCGTGCCGGGTGAGTAGAAGTTGATGCCGAGGAAGTCCGTGGGCGACGAGATGATCTCGAGGTCACCGGGCTGAACGACCGAGAAACCGGGCGTCTGAGTCTCGTAGAGGTCGAGCATGTCCTGGGGGTACTCACCCTTGTAGAGCGGGTCGAGGTAGATGCGATTCTGGTACCCGTCGGCACGACGAACGGCCGCGAGGTCGACGGGGTCCTGGCTACCGGCGCGAATAACGCCCAAGTTGAGGGTCAGGCCAATTTCCACTTCGGGGCGGATCTGGCGAGCGGCCTGCACGCCGAGGCCGTGCGCCAGCAAGAGGTGGTGCGTGGCGGCCAGTGCTTCGCCGACGCTCGTACGGCCCGGCGCGTGGTGGCCCCAGCCGTAGCCGAGCCAGGCGCTACACCACGGCTCGTTGAAGGTCGTCCACTTCTCGATGCCGTCGAGGCGCTCGAGTACGGTCGCGGCGTAGTCCGCGAAGCGCAGGGCGGTGTCACGGTTGACCCAGCCCCCCTGGTCTTCAAGTGACTGTGGCAAGTCCCAGTGGTACATCGTGGGTAGCGGCGTGATGTTGCGCTCAATGAGGCCGGCGATGATCTTCTTGTAGAAGTCGAGGCCCTTCTCATTAGCTGGGCCCGTCACGTCGGGGTGAATACGGGGCCAGGCAATGGAGAAGCGGTAGGCCTTCACACCAAGGTTGGCCAGCAAATCGAGGTCTTCGTCGTAGCGGTGGTAGTGGTCACAGGCCACGTCGCCATTGTCGCCGTTGGTGACCTTGCCGGGCGTGTGGCTAAAGGTGTCCCAGATCGATGGCGTTCGGCCATCTTCGGTAATGGCACCCTCAATTTGGTAGGCGGCGGTGGCCGTTCCCCAGAGGAAACCCTCCGGGAACGAACGGGTGGAATTCGAGGCATCGGGGGACATACAACGGGCCTTTCTGGCTAGTGATTGGTGACGACCGTGGCCCCTGCGCAAAACGGAACAATGAGCACGTAGTCAGCAATCCTAGAACTTTTCACCCCGCCACTTTGCCACCGCCTACCCGCATGGCGGTACCCCCAATGACGTCAGCCCCACGGCCCGTTGGGGCGCACCCCCCACCGCCCTACGCCGAGACGCCGTGCGCCGGAGTGCTCACGTCATTGAGTGACGCGATCAGTCGGCGCACATCGGCCAAGGCCGCGGCGTAGCCATTCTCGTAGAGATCGTCGACGTGCGTCCGGCTCTGCAGCTTGGCCATGGACTCCTGAAACGACAGCCCGACCTTCTGGTCAAGTGTTTTTAGTTTTTTACCCATAATTCACCTTTCGTTCACTTTTGAGTCCATTCTAGACACACAACGTTAAGAATGTGACCGATTTGTGATGACCGGCAGAACTATGGTCGCCGTCAACGAGCAGCGGCGACAATGCGACTGAGCATGACGGGAAAGATAAACCCGTGAAAGGGCCACACGGTCGCCCAATACAGTCGACCCAGGAGGCCTCGCGGCCGGTACTCGGCGGTCTGCACCACCACGCACCCGTCAGCACCGTCGGTGAGTCGCCACGTCAACCACGCCTCCCCCGGCAATTTCATCTCGGCGCGCAGTCGCAAGGTCGTCGGGGCCGCTACTTCCTCAATACGCCAAAAGTCGAGTGCGTCGCCCACGCGCAACTCACGCTTTCGCCCACGACGCATGCCGGGGCCCCCGAGCAGTTGATCGAGCAGGCCGCGCACCTTCCACAGGAACTCGCCGGCGTACCAGCCCTTCTCGCCACCAATGGTCGAGAGTTCCTTAAACACTGCTGCAGCCGACAGGGCCGTGTGCACGGTCCGGCGATCAATGAAGACCGTGCCACCGGCCCACGTGGGGTCGAGCTGCGTGGGCTGAAAGTACACGAGGTCGGCGTCGGTGAACGTGGTGGGGATGTTGCCACCTCGCGTGACGTCGAGGGCGCGCGTGATTGCCGTGCGCAGTGGCATTGACGTGACACCGAATGACAGGCAGGCGTCGCGTCCGGTAACAATGACTTCGTTGATCAGTGAGTTGACGAGTTCTCGGGCCAGTGGCACCGGGACCGGGGTCACGAGTCCAATCCAAAGCGACGACAGGCGCGGCGTGAGGAGCGGCACGGGCAACAAGACGCGGCGGCGCAGTCCGGCGCAGTCGGC
>Ga0136642_1000394_pt1 | contig 24294 bp, 9 predicted proteins | sample LowCatLa1302831Y_FD_115313 | JGI IMG/M metagenome (GOLD analysis project Ga0136642, IMG submission 115313) | Freshwater microbial communities from Lower Cathedral Lake, Yosemite National Park, California, USA - 13028-31Y | ecosystem: Environmental > Aquatic > Freshwater > Lake ... | reverse complement strand
GATCCATGAATTGCCTTCGTCTATCGAGTATGCGATTTTCGTGGTATCTGCCGAAACACCGCCCAATGCAAGTGTCTTGTTTTGGGGGAAGGTGATGGTATGTGGCGTTTCCAAATTGGTTTCCATATCATACAAGGTATTGGTTGTATTGGTATTATTTAACAGGGAGAACGAGACACCATCACTAGATGTGGACAACAAAGTATTCGCCCCATTGTTAAAACTACCTTCCATGACATATTGTTTATTACCTAGCCATTTAATGTTATATGGTGATGCTGTTGTAATAGTTTGAGGGAATGTGGCTGCAGTCCAATTTGTTCCATTGGACGAGTACATGTATGGATACGTCGGCGACAATTCTTTGCGCATGGTCAAGACGAATCTGTTTCCATTCCAGCCCAAATTCATGGCTTTTTCTTTAATTGTGTTATACACAGTTGTAGTTAAAGAAGCTAATATAGCTACAATAACAATGCCGGAACCTCCTGTACCTCTTCCACCACCACCACCACCACCTGTATTAGCACCTCCTGCACCACCTATGCCAGTAGATGAACTACCACTTCCTCCTATATTTAGTGCACTTCCACCACCGGTTCCACCTGGATGTGTTCCTTGTTGATCTACACCGCCTCCACCACCGCCAATACCACCATTTGCAGCATTGTTATTGTTTGCACAAGCACCTCCACCACCCCCCCAATAATAGGTTCGATTAATACCATATAAGGTAGATTTTATTCCTGAACCACCGACTGCCGATGTAGAACCTCCGCCTCCATTCACTCCAGTGCCACCACTTCCTCCTGCGCCTCCTGCACCAGGAGTTACACCGTATCCACTCGACCAACCTTGTGTTCCTTGCGCACCTATTGCTGCATAACCCGCAATTCCATAGGATGCATTCAATATGTAAGCCTGACCGTTAGTACCGCCAAAATCTCGTCCACCACCTCCACCTGAAGCACCATTACCACCAGCGAGAGCGTATCCACCACCGTATCCTCCACCGTATGCAGTAATATTTGCAGCCGTATTTGTAGCAAAATTTACAAATGTATTCCCTCCCTGTGCTGCTATTGCACCACCGGCGCCTACATTAATAGTAATTGTTTCGTTTGCACCTGAAAGAATTGTTGCTGTTGCATTTACAACACCACCTGCACCTCCAGCACCACCTATGGAACTATTACCTCCACCACCTCCACCACCAACAGCTAAAATATTGACTTGTGCTCCTGCTAATGATGCTGGAATAGTTAACGTATTTGATGAACCGCTAGTAAATGTGTATACGTTATAGACTAATCCATTTGAAGGATCTGTATATGTGGATGGTAACTGACTCGAATATGTTGTTGAATCATTGCCTGTTGCTGAAATAAGAGGTGTTGTTGAAACACTATTATTTGTAATAGATGTTAAAGAACTTGTCACTGCAGTGGGCAAAGCAGGTTTTGTCCAGTTGACACCATCGGCGGATGTCGCAATCACGTTACCACCCGAATCCGCTCCCGCTGCAACAAAAATGGATCCATTCCATACCAAATCGAGGACACCGCCAGCACCCGCAAAAAGCGTTGTCGAGCCAGCAACCCCGGTCCAGTTGATTGCATCGTATGAATAGGCCAAGTTGTAGGTCGATCCATATCCACCCGCGAGCCACAGAGATCCATTCCATATCACTTTGCCAATCTGTGTGGAAGAAGTGTTATTGATAAATGGTAACATAGTTGTTTGTGATGAAAGAGTCAAAATTTGTTTGGCAAAAGTGGTATTCCCGCCACACACTGCTGCATATTGTCCCGAGGATGATATATATGCACCGTTCAATGCCCCTGGCATTCCGGTGCTAGACGATGTTGACCAATTTACACCATAACTGGTGGAATAGTAAATTATATTCGCAGTATTTTGTGGAATAATCATATATTTACCATTTCCACTCACAGTAATACCACCCGCCGGAATTACTGCAGCTAATGTAGTGCTACTTGTAGTAAAAGATGCTCCATAATTTGATGATATCCATATAGTCGTACCGGAGACAATGCCTATATATTGACTACTGGTTGACATAGAAGCTATTACAATTGTTGACATACTTACAGGACTAGGTAATGTTGACCATGTCGCACCAAAATTGGTCGAAAAATTATTGGTCGCGCTTTGCGATATTACATATTGTCCGGTTCCGCAATTGCTTGTAAAAATATAACCGCTCGTATAGGTTGATGAAACTTTTGTCCATGTTGCACCAAAATTAGTTGAACTATAAAAATTGTTACTACTACCACTATCTGATCCTGCAGCATACATCGGATTTCCGGTCAGTGTTCCAGCAACGCCCGTGATGGCAGTGAATGTTGTAGTCGAGGCGGTCCATGTAATGCCATAATCCATTGCGTAATACATAGTTGCTCCATTTGGTCTTAATAGATATTGACCATTTCCACTACACGCCATATAGATTGCATTTCCGGAAGTTGTTATGTTGCTCCAATTAACGCCATAATTGGTTGATCTTCCAATTACCACATTTGAATTGTGAGGAACCGCATAGATATAATCACCACTAGCCGAACCCATTATATACTGCCAATTTGCAACCGCACCGATGGAGGTTGGTGCCGAAAAAGTCGTACCAAAACTCGCATCTGTATACAATGAACTTGTAGTATAGCTGTATTGAGGACTTTGATACCAATTCAACGAATCGTAACTATAATATAATCCACCAATACCAATTCCACTGTAGATTTTGCCATTGTATGCAATCGAAGACAACGTCACGTTTGAAACATCAACCGATAAAAAGGACACATCATTATAGCTATACTGAACATCGCGTGTATCAGAACGCGTCGAAATCCATTTTACACCGTCCCATATGAGTCTGCATGGAACATTTGTCGAGCTCGTCAAGATGGGCGACCAATTCTTCAAATCTTTGGACACCATCGGACCATATGCACCCGTCACTCCACCAATCGCCATCGTCGTCGGTTCCTTTCCTTTTCCAAACGTATACGTCATGTCGTTTGCTGGATATCCCACTGTCGAAGCAACAATTTTATTTGGAGCATCGCTCAGATAGACCGTGGTAGAATTGACCGGTTTGGAAAAGGTTTGGCGTGTGGTCGACATCTCGTCTTGCACTGTAAATGTTGCAGGAACTAGGCCCTGACCACCGACAAATTGTCCGGCTGGGCCAGCTGGTCCCTGTGTTCCTGCTTGGCCAGTTGGTCCAGTTGGTCCCATTGTTCCGGTTTGGCCCGTTTGGCCCGTTTGGCCCGTTTGGCCCGTTTGACCAGTTGCGCCAGTTTGACCCGTTGAACCAGTTGCACCTGTTGCACCCGTGGAACCAGTTGAACCAGTTGAACCCGTTGAACCAGTTGCGCCGGTTTGGCCAGTTGATCCTGTTGCACCGGTTCGTCCAGTGGATCCAGTTGGAGCTATAATAGCCGTTGGTCCCTGGGACCCGGTTTGTCCCGTTGCGCCTATTTGGCCAGTTGAACCGGTTGCGCTGGTTGAACCAGTTGAACCAGTTGCACCAGCTTGGCCAGTTTGACCAGTTGAACCAGTTGCGCCCGTTTGACCAGTTGAACCAGTGGAACCAGTTGAACCAGTTGCACCAGTTGAACCTGTTTGTCCAGTTCGACCGGTCGATCCTGTCGAACCGGTCGATCCTGTCGAACCTGTTTGGCCAGTTATACCGGTTCGTCCGGTTGCGCCCGTTGCGCCGGTCGAACCGGTTTGGCCAGTTAGACCATATGAAACAATTCCCGTAGTAGGCAAAGTGAGAGGAGGATTTGTATATAATGTCGTTAATTCGGACAGAGACAACATACGAGTATATAGGCGTACATCGTCTAATCCGTTGGCTAGACCACTAGTATTGTTACCTCCAAGCATACTTGCATTATAAACACCATCTGTTGGATATGCACCCGATCCCGAATAGACGGATGTCATATCAAAATAGACCGTCCATGTAGCATTGGGATTCAATACCCATGCATAATGATGCCATTGTCCATTTGATTGCCCAAAATCTCCCATTGAATTACCGCCATTGACCCCAACACTAAGTTGTCCATTACTATCATACGTAGCGCGAAAGAATTGGGATCCACCCGTTTGGCCAAAATAAACTAATGGCGCTGCATTATATTGGTTTGCATAAAACCAAAAACTCACAGTGAGTCCACTCCTATTAATATTACTTGAGGTGTTAATCGTAAAAGAACTGTTGATCGTAACTTGACCCTGACTGGAACCACCATTGGGAGGATAATATAAATATCCCGTTCCCCATTTATAACCCGATGTTACAATCACGGCCGGACTGACTAACGATGCATCAAACACCGGTGCACTGGTTGCATAATTTGCAATATTAGTTCCAACTGCATCACCCGAATCAAATCTATAATAGTAGATCAATGCCGAGTCAAATGCGCCGAGCAAACCATACGCAAGTCCTGGACCCATTGCACCAGTAGGGCCCATCATACCTGGATTATATGAATAATACGAAATCTGTGGGTTGTTATAAATACCCGTCGCGCCCGAAACATCGGTCGGTGCAAGTACACGGCCATAGACGCGGAATTCCTTCAAAAGAATATTCGGGCAATATCCGGTTCCACCCCATGCAGCGCCTATATAATTGTCGACGAAAGTGGAGGTGTTTGTCGTTGTAGTAACTCCTGACATGTATGAAATTGAATTTCCATTCATGGCTACTGATCCATCGCCGGAAATAGCAGGAATCTGTGAAGCTACAGTTGTGTTTGTCCATGATGAGCCCGAATTAGTCGATGCGTACATGAAACCACCGCCGGATGTTAAAATAAATGTACCATTTGCAGATATAGCCGGATTTCCGGAAACAGAAAGAGCTGATGGGTTCGATATTAATGACCATACATTACCATTTGGATCAGTGGATACATACACTCCACTATCATGCATACATGCTATCCAGCAAGCTCCTCCATTTGCTATAGCAAACGGACTGTTATTAAACGCTTGTGATGTATTCAAGTTTGTAGTCGTTAAATTGGACCACGTTGCGCCACTATTCGTCGATTTAAAGGATGTAGATAGTGTTGACGAATTATTACCCGATCCTATCATCATTCGTGTACCATCTATTGACATTGCACAACCTTGCCATGTCGTAATTCCGCTAGACACTGTCACGCCACTAAAGGATGCAGATGATAACCATGTTGCACCCGTATTCGTAGTCAAATATATTTTATCTCCATATGAACTTATCATGGTTTTGGTTCCATCTCCGGACATGCATAATTGAGCATATGTAAAAGAGCTGGGTAGACCTAATGTATTAGGATTTGTTCCCGTCGGTCCCGTTCCGTTCACATTGATCCAGTTTGAACCACCATTTGTTGTCAGAAATAAACAGTTGCTCCCGTCACCTGATAAAAGTGTGGCAACTTGTCCATTGTCTGAAATACCACACCCATACCATGGTTTTGCAGTACCAGGCAATCCGTTTGATGTGATGGACCAATTTGTACCACTATTCGTCGATAAATACACGTTTGCATTTGTTACTGCATATATGATATATTGTCCTGTCGCAGAAATGTTCATAAAACCATTTGCCATACTATTCACATTGCTAGTCCATGTCTTTCCGAACGAGGTTGGATTGTAAACCGTTGTACTGATTGTGCCCGTTGTTGGCAATGCTACTGTACTATTTGTTGTAGATGATTGATATGACAAATAAACCGAATTTGTTCCTGATGTCGATCCTATTGTTCCTCCGTCATTCGATATACATGTATAATTGGTTCCATTTGTTAGTGACTTTGTACTCCAAGTAACTCCCGCATTTTTAGAATAATATAAATTGTTTGCTTGATTTGAAATTACTATTTTTGTTCCATCACTGGATATTGATGGATACCATAGTAATGGCGAATTAAGACTAGTATAATAATTTATCCATGTTCCGTCTGCGGCTGTTGGACTGGTTGATATACAAAAGAATTGTCTGTGATCATTTGATAGTACCCATGTATTTCCATTCACTGCTGTAGATAAATTGGTATCTATGCCATTTGCGACAAACTGATTTATAATACTATCGTTGGCTGTTCTCCATGTGGATCCTGAATTAGTTGAGATAAATATACCTTTTTCGTATGCTCCCATAATTATTTTTGTTCCGTCATTTGATACACCTGCATTTTGTGCTCCATAATAACTTCCATCCAAATAGGGGCTTGCAAATTGCGTCCACGTTGTACCCGTATTCGTTGTATACCATGGACCCCATAATGCAGTACCACTCGCGCCACTGTTTGAACCATAGGCGGTTGCTAATGCCGATATAATTGCTACAGAACCCGATCCGGATGTTGATATTAACCAACTACCTGAAAGGGTATACGCAAAGCGCGAACTAATATTTGACCATGTTCCTAACGGACCCGTTGTCGACTGCCAAACAGAACTTGTTGTATTTGAATATGCATAACAAACAAGACCATCATTTGACATGGCAACACCCGTATAATTTGCTGTATTCGAAGCAAGTCCATTACTGGTTGTCACTTGTGTCCATGTTGAACCACTATTCGTAGAATAATACATACCAGTTGTCGTTGGTAATAGAATTTTGGTTCCGTCGGATGACATGGCCATTCTATAGTAGCTTGTTGGTGGTGTTGCACTATTAATAGTCGAATTTGTTACATTTGTCCATGTTGCTCCAAACGTTGTTGGATAATATGTCTTCGACACAACTGATCCCGTCGTTGTCGCACCCGATTCCAACTGTCCATTCACATACATGGTTTGTGTTCCCGATGCACTCATCGACCAGCCAAAATGGTTCCATGCATCATAAGAAAAGGGTGTCACTTGATTTGTCCTTGCAATTGTCGATGAGTTTGTTTCTGCAAGAACCGACAGTGTATTGGCCGCGCCGAATTGGACCGTGATTGAATTGTTTTCCGAACCCGCCACGGTTCCTAATGAAAGAACGCGATCGCCCGACTGATTGTTTGCGCCGCTCGGAATATTGAGCCAAAATCCGACCGAAAGGCCAGGATTTCCAATTGAAAATGGGGGCAAGGTCACATATTTTGTTGGGGAACGACGTGTTGGGAAATAGAGAGAACCTAGTGCAAATGGTGAATTCGAGCAAATATCCGTTACGGCATATCCGTTGATCGACGCATCATACACCGGCGCACCTGCTGTTTGATTTGCCACAGGTCCATAATCCGCCACTTTTGCCACGCTTCCATTCACCGCAATATCTGTCTGATTAAACTGATAATACATGATCATCGACGAATCGTAAAAGCGGGGGTTCAATGTATACGAATATCCCGGACCCGTCACACCATTCCCCCCTGTAAATCCGGCATATCCGGTTGGACCCGTTGCACCCGCAGAACCCGTGGCACCAGTTGAACCAGTTGACCCGGTAGATCCAGTTCGGCCAGTTGATCCAGTTTGGCCCATGGAACCAGTGGATCCAGTTTGGCCCATGGATCCTGTTGGACCTGCTTGTCCGGTTGCACCTGTTTGGCCAGTTGACCCGGTCGAACCAGTTGCACCAGTTGAACCAGTTGCACCCGTTGAACCAGTTTGGCCGGTTGGACCAGTTGAGCCGGTGGATCCTGTTGCACCTGTTGGGCCGGTTGACCCGGTCGAACCAGTTTGACCAGTTGACCCTGTGGAACCAGTTGCACCGGTTGACCCTGTGGAACCAGTTGACCCGGTCGAACCAGTTGACCCGGTCGAACCAGTTGACCCGGTCGAACCAGTTGACCCTGTGGAACCAGTTGACCCAGTTTGGCCAGTTGATCCGGTCGATCCTGTGGATCCTGTCGAACCTGTCGAACCTGTCGAACCTGTCGCACCCGTCGCACCCGTCGCACCTGTCGAACCCGTCGCACCCGTCGCACCTGTCGAACCTGTCGAACCTGTCGCACCCGTCGAACCTGTCGAACCTGTCGAACCTGTCGAACCTGTCGAACCTGTCGAACCTGTCGAACCAGTTGCGCCCGTTGCGCCCGTGGAACCAGTCGATCCTGTTGAACCGGTTTGGCCCGTGCATCCACTTACACCACCCGAATAAAACAAGGTGGGTGGAATGGTCGGTGGACTTGAGTATAAACCACTAATCTCAGAAGCAGACAACACGCGATTGTACATGCGGAAATCATCCAACCGTTCGTCAGCAAATGTATCACTCGCAAAATTACTTTTTCCGAGATAATTCGACGTTCTCGTCAGAGAATTTGGATAGGAAGATGACGGAAATGTATTTGTCAATGTTCCATTGATATAAATGAGCCACGTACCACTCGTTCCACTAATATATTGCATGACCCATACAACATGATTCCATATACCCGGTGTAAACGAAACGGTAGTACTCTGATTGTATTGTGTCGACCCATTGAAATTATAAAAGTTCAATGTATAGGGAGACGCATTTGAATACGATAGATAAATATTATCCGAAGACTGACCATTGCCAAAATCAAAAATCTTGGGAGAAACACCCGCATTATTTCCACCAATGTTAAACCACGTTGCAAATGTCAAGCCGTTGGTATTTGTAGTAATCGAAGGTATACTGACAAAGCTGTTCAACGATTTTGTCAAGCTCAGCGAGCCCGAACCAAATTGGTAATTGCCGGTATCAATCGCTGCACCGCCATTCAAGGATAGTGTATAGGATGGAGTTCCCGACGCCATATTTGCAAGAGTTGTTCCCGAGACATCTGTCGTATCCGCGCGAATATAAACGGCCAATGATGCGTCAAAGACTGTTCCGTAATAGTATGACAAATACCCGCTTCCAATTGGGCCAGTTGGACCGGTTGCACCGGTTGAACCTGTTACGCCGCATGGACCATAAGCACCCGAATATCCTTTTGCACCATCCGCAGGCTTCACACCAGTCGGGCCTGTATATCCAACATATCCAATTTGTCCATAATAACCAGTGTATCCAGTGGGTCCCGTTATGCCTGTCACTCCCGTCGCACCTGTCGCACCCGTTAATCCATTGGAAATCAAGATATAGGGGTAAGTTGGCGGATTATAATAAAGACCGCTCACGTCTACTGCGGAGAGTACACGATTGTATAGACGGAAATCGTCCACATACCCTGCAAATCCCAGGTCAGTATTGAGATTACTTTTTCCAATAAAGTTGGAAGTGCGTGTAATTCCATTCGGATATTGTGTTCCGCTAGTGTTTGTATATACTAATGCATTATTTACATACAATTGCCATGTTTTATTGGCGTCATTGTTCATGACCCATACGCAATGATTCCATACGTTATTGGCATATGTTACCACAGCATTGGATGAAGAATCGGTTGACCCATTGTATACACGCATGTTTACTGTTCCCGGACTAATCGACATTTGAATGTTATCAGATGCCGGACCGTTTGCAAAATCGAGCAATCGCGTTTGTCCAGTTCCAACTGAATAGGTCCAAAAAGACAGCGAAACACCGCCCGAATTTGTCGAAAAAGGATTGATGGTAAGATGTGGCAACATTTCAAACAGACGCAACTCAGTAACGGTTAAAAATCCACCATTGTTTGTCTGAATCGATGTAAAAATCCAACGGAAATATTGGTAAGTGACATCCGTAGCATTCGACAAATAGAAGTTCTGTGTTTGCTGAGACCATGCACCCAAACCTGTATTCGAATTTAACATGGTCCATGTAGTTCCATCATTCGAACCGGCCAAATAAACCGTGTTTGGATAACGCTGCGACAACCCCTTGACACTATAATAGGCCAGTTCGATCGGCTGAGGCAATTGCATTTGAATCCATTCGCCGACATAGGTAGTTCCTGATACGACAGTACTCGCACTTCCCAAGTAAGCGCCCGTCGTTGTATTCCATAAACTAGCCTGTGTTGACCACGCGGCATCTCCGTAATCAAATGCATAAATGCCCGGTTGTCCATTTGCCTCGCTCGAAACGCTCATGTTATAAAGACCATTTCCATAGGATTGGCCAGTTACCGTAGTCGAATTGCTGGCAAGGCCAGTTGGCGGGTATTGATTATTAAATCCGGAAAATAATGCCGATGCATTACTTCCACCAAATGCAGTCTGTACACCACTCACATATGCATTATAAAATGACGCATCATATACAACATTTCCCGACGACACATCTCCGACGAGAGTTCCTTTCACGTCGTCGCGATCAAATCGGTAATATAAAACGAGTGATGGATCGAAAATGACGGGTTTGGTCAAATAACCTGCACCGACTGCACCGGTTGCTCCAGTTGATCCAGTTGCACCGGTTGCGCCGGTTGATCCTGTTGATCCAGTTGCGCCGGTTGATCCTGTTGCACCTGTTGATCCGGTTGCGCCTGTTGATCCGGTTGCGCCTGTGGAACCGGTTGCGCCTGTTGATCCGGTTACACCTGTTGAACCGGTTGAGCCAGTTGAGCCAGTGGAACCGGTTGAGCCAGTTGAGCCAGTTGAGCCAGTTGAGCCGGTGGAACCCGTTGAGCCTGTGGAACCCGTTGAGCCTGTGGAACCCGTTGAGCCTGTCGAGCCCGTACGTCCAGTTGCACCGGTTTGACCACTTGCACCAGTTGCACCAGTAGAACCTGTCGAACCGGTTTGTCCAGTGAAACCAGTGGATCCTGTTGAACCCACTGAACCTGTACTACCGGTTGAACCGGTTGCACCAGTGAATCCAGTTTGACCGGTTTGGCCATTTGAACCGGTGGATCCAGTGGAGCCCGTTGAACCAGTTAGACCAGTGAAGCCAGTTTGGCCAGTGAAGCCAGTGGAACCGCTGGAACCTGTGGATCCAGTTGCACCTGTTTGTCCAGTTGTACCTGTTCGTCCAGTTGCACCTGTTTGGCCGGTTGCACCGGTTTGGCCAGTTGCACCAGTTTGGCCAATTTGTCCTGTTTGGCCAGTGGATCCGGTTGGGCCAATAAATCCTGTTTGACCAGTGGATCCTGTTTGGCCAGTTTGACCAGTTGCACCAGTTTGGCCAATTTGTCCTGTTGCACCAGTTTGGCCAATTTGTCCTGTTGCACCCATGGAACCACTTTGTCCAGTTGCGCCTGTGGAACCAGTTTGTCCAGTTGCGCCTGTGAAACCCGCTCGTCCAGTTTGACCGATTGATCCTGTTGCACCATTTGAACCAGTTTGACCAGTCGAACCAGTTGCACCAGTTTGGCCAATTTGACCAGTTTGACCAGTTTGACCAGTTTGGCCAGTTTGACCAGTTTGGCCAGTTGCACCGATGCGTCCAGTTGCACCGATTGAACCAGTTGCGCCGGTTTGGCCTATTGAACCTGTATTACCTACCGAACCAGTAAACCCCGCACCCCCTGTGGATCCTCTTTGTCCAGTTGCACCTGTTGAACCGATCCCACCCGTTGAACCAATTGACCCAGTGTTTCCTTTCGATCCAGTTGCCCCAGTTGCCCCAGTTGCACCTAAATATCCATTCGGTCCAGTGGGGCCAACATATCCAGTGGTCCCTTGAATTCCTGTACAACCGGCTGGACCAGTGACACCCATCTTTCCCGTCGATCCCAATATACCATCTTGTCCTTTGGGACCCGTATATGATGGTCCATAATCACCGGTTGGTCCCCCTAATCCCGTTAGACTAGATGCAGGTCCATAATATATTGAAGCTATGCTCGCATTTGATCCCTGAAATCCAGTTGTACCGGTTGGCCCTACATCGCCAATGGCTCCATCAAATCCATCCGTTCCTGATGTTCCTGTTGGACCTGCATTTCCAATCGCCAAACGCGATAACACATCATTTGTCAAGAGCGTACCATCAATAGACCCATCTTGAAATTTGACAGAGGCGTCGACCGAACTGTCTACTATATTTGATGAACCAATGACATTCGACCTAAAAAATGGATTCGAAAAGATATTATTTGCAATATGGATAGTTGTCAGTGTATTTATACCGACAGAAGAACCCGTAATAGATGCGGGAGCCATGTTGTCCCCTGTCAAAGTGCCATTCGCGATTTGGGTTCCCGCAATGGAACTCAATGCAAAATCCGAAAATATAATACCAGCATCGGCAAAATTGCCCGCAATCACTGTACCATCGGCAATCTGATCCTCAGTAATCACGCCCCCTGTTGCAAATTTTGTTGTAAATATTGCACCCGTATTTAATTCTTCGGTCACGATCGAATTCACTGCATAACTTACCGAAATATGATTCCATCGAAAAAATAAGGAATCCGGTGCAGAAGGATCTATTGATACGGATAAAATAAAGGGTTCGCCAACAACAGTCGTTAAAGAAGTGGCCGTAGTATCGTCAAACGTCTGTGTCACCGTGTAATTCCCCAATGACCCAAGCCCGGTGAGTATTGGTGTCTGAATCACCGCCGTTCCTGTGGCATTTGTGATAAAATAATAGCCCGTATACGCCCGTTTTATCTCCGCAATAGAAGAGGATACATCCAATAATATAGCCCGTGTAATATCGTCCACACTATACACTCCACCACTCGGATCTATTTTGCTATAAAATGTCAAACCTGTATACGAAATTGCATAAGGGCTGATAAAGCTGCCCACACTCGTGGTGATGGGAATGATTTGAAAACTGTCGCCCGCCGCCGTTTCTACTCGAACATTCGTTTGTTTATTCACCAAATCATACGACATGCTCACAATACTTCCATTTGGATCGACAATCACAATGGTATTACTGACAATCCGTGTATCATGCGCATATATCTGATTGAATTTTTTGGTAGCCGAACCTATATCGATATATAAGCCATGCGCTGGATCATATACGGTAGGTAATACTAGGTTGTTTGACATTTCAATCACGCCAAATTTTGATCCACTTATTGGCGTTAATCCAAGACGACCGTGCGTTCCCTTTGTCGTGGTTGTTCCGCTATAACCAGCATATATATTCCCAAAATGCAAAGTAGACACGCCCACCTGTTGTGTAACCGGATCTAAAGGACTTGCAAGATACGCCTGCAGGTCCTGTGTCATAGATCTACCATCATATTGAAACCGTGGTCCATCCGAACCCGTTACACCGGTCATACCAGTTGCACCCGTTTGACCGCTTGCGTCATTTACACTCGCACCCACTGGTCCAATCGGGCCCGATACGCTCGGGCCGGAGGTCTGCAACGGTGTTTTGGGAAATAACTTGTAGTTCAAAACCCCGTTATACATCGTGCGTATATACTATGATTTAACATTTTTTGTCTGAAGATAGACGGATTATTGTATTCCATGTTTATGTATACGGAATACAATCGATTACGATAAATTGGCTAGTTGTATCAGGATTGGTGCAGTCAATACGCGCGTAATATTTGTCGTACTTGCCACCGTATTTGTACTAAAATTTCCCGATATATTGTTGGTTGTTTGCGTTAATGTGGCTACATTACTTGAACCTACGTTGTTCAATGGCGAAAAGGATTCCGGGTCGATATTCAGCTTCAGAGTTACATGCGTACCTCCTGGAATGAAAATCAAATCGCCGGCCAAAAAACCGTCTGCCATACCATAGTTTGCTGGTTCATTATTACTGGGGTCATATGCCGTGGTACCACCACTTGGATCGCGATTTCCAAAAATATTGGCATCAATGGCATACCGCAGGGTTTTGTTAATATCGCTTACTGTAATCGATCCTGTCATGTTGCTAATATAGGCTCCGCTTCCGTCTGATATGCCGCCCGTTATCAGCATGAGAAATGAACTTGCATCGAAAACTCCGTGATTAATTTCGAATAAACTCGCCTTGGAAAAAAGCGATGCAAACCCACCCGCATAACCGAAATAGGTATTTACATAGGTTGTAAAATCGTGATACATGGACGAATATTTTCCTACACTAATCACCTGCGTGGTTTTCATCCCGGCAACAAATTCATTTGCAGAAATGGTAATGCTATCGATTGGGAACAAATTTTGCGCAACAACATAGGACGAGTCCAATACGACAATATTGCTGGCGTCTTTTACGATTCCCAATTTTTTGTTAAATGTTCTCACATCGTATTGGACCTGGATCGATCCCGTCATATCATATTGATTCACCGCATCAAATGGTACGAATTTAATGGTATCAAACTGTTGTTCCAATTCGTACCCACCCGATGCAGTGAATGCATAAAAAGGTCCCGAATACGGTCCTGTTTGAATTGTATTCACAGCTGGATATAATGTAATTGGAGTTGACATATTTCTATTATAACTATTGGCATATATAATAGAAATATTTTTTACAATACAGAAAGTATTATAATAATTGAATAGGTAACAAATGAAACACATACGCATCCCTGGAGAGCGTCTCAAAAACACATAATTACCCGTCTAAAAGGAGGGTCTCAAGATCAACACATAATGTTCCCTTTGGAAGGAGGGTCTCAAAGGGAAACTTGGTTCCCTTTGCCCTTTGCCCTTTGGTTATTTATCATAATTCATCGTAAATCTCAAAGAAAAAGATATATCGCCATTGTTCATTTGTAATATACGTCCATGATCATCAAAGAGACGAACACGTATACGTTGTATATCTACAGGTCCAAAATATTTTCGTTCCTCGCCCGAATCACCGTCCATGATCAAACTGAAATAACTACCACGAATCGATATTTTCGACATTATATTTTGATTCAGAATCGAACTATTATATGCACTGATATAAGAATCATTCAAGTTATTGTTATAATCATCAATCGCCATAAAAATATATCGAATTCCCGCCGGATCTACCATGGTATCTGCAGTATAAGTCGTTTTGCCCGTATAGTGTTTATGCCGAAACCCTAGGTTCCACCCCAATTTTGTCGTCAATGGCAACGTGTCGCGATTTCCGTGAATATCCAGCGTAAAATCCAGTGTAATTCCAGTTACGTTGGCCGCATAAACGCCATTTGGTTCAATAATGACCTTGCCCGTTCCCGACCCACCGTTTGCGCCACCCAAATCAACCCTAAAATGGATATAGGAAAAAATGCTATCAGGATGTAACGGAGTATTATCATCAGTGTTTAGGGGGCATAATTGTGCATTTAGATTCGTAATGAGATCATTCGCTTCATAGTTCCCGTCTTTTATAACAATAATCGCATAATCTTCTGCATCCTGGTAGGTATTGATATCAATATAATTCACCTTTATATAAAAATAATTGTTACCATAGCTCGCCGAAATGCCATAAAACGATATAGGAAGTTCCATCGACGCAATTTTCATTGATGTCACTTTGGTCATTTTTACCGGCAAATTCAGCGTAAAATCGGAAATGGTAGTTTCATTGTAATTATCGCGAAACCGGGTGTCTATATTCACCGTCTTGGTCACTTCCGTAATGGCCAACGGATTGATCATGTTCGATTTCCCAGTCTCCTTGTCCTCTCGCATAATCAGATCCAGTTCGCGTTGTGTTTGTCTCACATCTGAGCGCGGATAATCCGTCATGTCTAATCGCGCATTTTTCGGAATCGTCGTCGGCGGTTGTTGAATCGGTCCACATTTCGTATAAATCAACAAATCTTTGGCCTTTTCCATAAATTCCATCAAATCACGTTTCAATCGTTTATCTACATATCCACTCGTCAACAACTGTTCGCGCAATTCATATTCGCGTTTTTCCACGTCACTAGCGCTATATGTCTCATTCGTACCAAATCGGAAAAAGTGTTCGAGATCTTTTGAGCTATAATTCTGTATATTTAGATCGATTTGGTTTGCTGACATGGTAAATTGTTTTGATACTCTTGTCGAAACGCTTTCTTTGTATACTCTATACAGAAAAATGCCCTATAAAACACGCAAAGTTCCCAAGAAAAACTGTTACCGCGTCTACAATCCAAACACAAAACGTGTCTTTGCACGTTGTGCTTCCAAGAAAAATGCCGCAAAACAATTGCGGTTGTTGCGGGCACTCCAATTCAATAAAGAGTTTGTTCCAATAGGCCGCCAAAGAACTTTGAGAAAACGCTAATCATACGTTCTAATTTCTACTCTGCCGATACGACCAATTCGTCCTTGGTCATATAGACCCGTTTCGCCAATTCTTTTACGATTTTCTTGGCGTTTTTCTCATTTTCGCCCAAATGCCCAATCGCATTTTTCATAAAGGATAAATATTCTTCATATTTGGGCGATCGGACGTTGCGATAGTCCGGATTATCTTTGATAAACTCCGATAATTTCTGCATATTTTTCGCAGACACCGTATCAATCGCCTTTTGAATATGGTTAGATTCGGTACCCTGTTCGCGCGTCCACCCACTCTCCTCCTTAATATGCATCGTATCTCGTTTCAAATCCGTGCAATGAATCGGTCGCGTATTGATATTATAATGTTCGAGACCTTTTTCAAAGACGCGAATCACGCCCTCTGCAAAACCATGTTCGTTTGCATATTCCAAATCCTCATTTTCTATATGCAAATTCTTGACAAAATCGATGAGCGTGACTGCATCCGCACACTGTTCGTTCAAAAACATTTGTACATTGATAACCTTGTTGTGACTATTGGTTGTAGTATTGTTATTATGACTGTGATTGTTGGTATTATTTTGCGTAAGTGTAGCGATTTGTTGGTTTTGTTTGATCAACAACTCGTGGAAATTATTGCCCTGTTCGATATAGGCCTTTTGCATTTTTCCGGTCATGTCAATAAAGGCATCTTGGCTCTTTTTGGTCATTTCAAACGCCGCTTCTGCTGCGCCTATAAAGGATTGCAATACTTGACCTTCTGAAACCACTGAGTTTGCCGTCGCCACAGGTTTTGCAACCGATCCCTTCTTTTTTGAGACGCGTTCTTTCCGTACGGGTTTTACGGGAATGTTCCCCCCTTCCCAAAAAAGTTCCATTTCCGAAGATTGTTCCCGCAGAAATGAGATGTCTAATTCGCATGGAAAAACGTTTTCATCTCGTAATAAATATTTTGTTGTATTATACGTCTTTTTAATTCCCCATACTATACACCCGCGTATAGAATAATAATCTCCTCTCAAAACACCTGAAAAAAAGTGGTATTTGCAATCCAGCGATTTCAAATATTCAATCTTTTCCAAAGATGCGTCAAATATATGATATTGATATTTACAACACGCTTTTTTACTCATTATATCCTACACTTACATAATATTTATGTACTTTTGACTCATAAATAATGAAATTATTGGCAAAAGACTCGATACATACAACCAAATTTTCAAAGATTCCTAAATATTGGCGCACTTCAATGTTTCCATGTCCAGGGAATGTCTGTCCAAAAACCACCGGAAACACCAACTGACTGCATAAAAATATTTTCAGTAAAATAATGGTAGCTCGATTATGCAGTTTCTGTCCAATTTTCAACTAGTATTTTTTGGACAGAAACTGCATTATGCAGCCATTCTGCATAACAACAAAATCACCAATGACTGCATATATGCAGTTTCCACCCATTTTTGTCATGGAAAAAACGATGGAAACACTGGAGTTGGTAAGGAAGAAACTGTATTGGTCATCACATGAACGCATATATGCAGTTTCCAAAAAAATTATACCTCTGTCCAAGGGTCCGGAAGCCGGCCCGGCCGTATGGTCACAATTTTATGCAGCGGAGCCGTTTTCCAAATTCCACTTTGTGACCATCATCGAGTCAATTGACTTTTTCCAAGTTTTATCCTCGCAGGAATTGATTTTGGACAAGGGTCGACCTTGTCCATTTTCGAAATGCTAGGTCTACTTTTGTAGAAGACTTCCAAGAAAGAAATAATTAAATAAAAAATCTTTGAAAAATCCTCAAAAATGACCACTTTTTAGAATCCAAAATATTATCTTTATAAAATACAAAGTGAAGAATTCGGAAATGCCGGGACAGAGTCAAACAAAATCGAAGAGAGGAATATTACATATTTCTCATTTAAGAAGATCGCGTGTACAGACACGTATATTTTCCAAGATTTTGGATTTGATTCAAAAATTACCAAGAAACGAAGAAAAGGATAGAAAAGAATTAAAGTCTATCTTGGAAAAGAACCCTAAAATATATCCAATAGTGAAACGTGATGCTTTGGATAAAGGATGGAATATTGTTGCTGTATCGAGTGAATTCGAGAGTCCGACGGCGCTTACTAATAGAAAGACTCATAAAAAGCATTTGACATTTATTATAAAACATATTCAAACAAACACGCGTAAAACACAACGAAATCGTAGTTCCACGAAATCGGCACCTCCGCCCCCTCTATCGCAGCCGGAGGCGAAGCCGACGGTTGATATGAACAAAATCAGAGAAATGCTGGCGCGTCATAACAAAACTATTTTGTAAAATCTTGGAAAAGGAAGGAAAACATTTGTTCATAAGGATAGAAATTTGTTTGTAATAAATCATTTTTCCTCTTCCATGGACAAATCAAAATCACTGTTTTCCAAGATTCTTGAAAATAGAACATCTAACCATTCATTTTTATTAGTTTATTTGTAATAAAAATGGCCTCTTTATTTTAGCGCGACCAACGAGGTTACGTCTTGCGCTGTTTATGACGCGAATTTCTTACGCCACTACCGCCGCCACCCGTGGATAAACTATGGGATTTGTAAAATACGAGAGAATTGTCCGTAAAAAAATTACGCATATTACACCTTTGCACATTTAAAATGTGCATGGTAACGTTGCCTTTGACACTGATAAATTGCCCACGAGTGGGCGCTTTAAATGTGCAAAGGTGTAAACTGACGATAATAGTTTGTCGTAGGTGTTGTTATTGGCGTAATGTAGGGGTATACATAATACAAACCTGTAGCAACTAAAGAATCACCCGAATTGTATGGTCCACCGGTGGATGGATCTGTACCATAACTATTACTATAAATCATCCATGAAGAAATCGAGTCGATTGTTATCAATTCATAATCATAACTAGTACCGATTGAATTTACTATCTGAATTGCATCAGACTCAATTGCATCTGATTTATTATTAAAGTATACAATATAACCAGGAGCACCGACACGACATCCGGTTTCACTCATGGGACCAATCAACAACCGCTCGCTATTTCCGGTATGGATGGTAGAATGGTCGAGACCTTCGCTAAAAATGTGCGCATCACCCGCCCGAATAGGATACGATTGTCCATCTATGATTAGATTTCCAATACTATCTGTTACATACAACAAATAAGTATTTGAAAAAACATCTTGGCCTTTATCCGCATGTGGAGGGGGTATCGCCCTTGATTCATCTCATAGGAATCGATGTAATATGGCTTACATCAATCGCAAACGCGGCCGCCAATTTGGCAATCACTTCATCCGATAAGGGAATCGAAAAAATCGACTTTATCCTGGTTCGAAAGTTTCTCCTGATTGGTTTTAACAATGGGATCATTGACTATATCAGCGATTTCATTCGACGATAGAACATTCGAAATCATAGTATACAGTATAATCTCTATAATTATATCGCATATAATATCGTTGGCCTAGTAAAAAGTCCCTTTTCCAAGATTCTTGGTAATGGGTATCAATCAATTATCTATTACTATGTCTTTTTCCAAAGAAACAAACTAAAGTAAACCGTTCTACATGAATAGCAATGAATGTGCCGAGTGAAGAACAGCAGGCCATTATACATCATATAAAAAGGGGAGCCAATGTAGCGGTGGATGCATGCGCAGGGTCAGGAAAATCCACGACGATTTTATCTGCGGCGCATTCTTTGGAAACCCGACAATTTTTGCAAATGACTTATAATTCCATGTTGCGTTGCGAAGTCAAAGAAAAAGCGAAACAGTTGCACCTACACAATATCGAGGTGCATACGTATCACAGTTTAGCAGTCAAATACTATTTGCCGTCGGCTCATACAGATACGGGAATCAGGACGATTCTATACAAAGATTTGGAGCCGGCGCGCCCCTTACCGAAATGGGACGTCGTCGTCTTGGACGAGGCCCAGGATATGACAATGCTTTTCTTCACATTTATGTTGAAAGTCATTCGCGATATGCACCGAAAATATGGAAACCGGATCCAGTTGTTGGTCATGGGTGACTATATGCAAGGTTTGTACGAGTTCAAGGGGGCGGATATCCGGTTTTTGACACATGCGGACCAACTATGGACCGATATTTCGCACATCTTGACGACCCCCACCTTTGAAAAGTGTACGCTGCGCATGTCCTATCGGGTGACGAATCAAATGGCCAACTTTGTCAACCATGTCATGTTGGGTGAAGAACGTTTATTGGCCTGTCGCGATGGTGCACCGGTCACCTATATCCGAAATACGCGTGATAATATAGAGAAAACGGTGGTTTATCATATTCGCCGACTCATTGCCGAAGGCGAGAGTCCGAGTGATTTTTTCGTCTTGGGAGCCTCCGTCAAGGGGAGCAAGAGCGACATTCGGAAAATGGAAAATGCACTGGTCGAATGTGGTATCCCGTGCCATGTCCCCCTTTTTGAAATGGACAAGATCGATGAGCGCGTGATTGAGGGAAAGGTCGTTTTTTCGACGTTTCATAGTGTCAAGGGACGGCAACGTAAATACGTGTTTATTGTTGGTTTCGACAACAATTACATGTCTTTTTATGCACGCACTTTGCCCAAACACCTGTGTCCCAATACACTGTATGTAGGATGCACCCGTGCTACACATGGCCTTTATTTGATGGAAAGTGGCGAACATGCAAATGATCGCCCCCTCGATTTCCTGAAAAAGTCGCATCATCAAATGAAACAGTGCGAATATATCGACTTCAAGGGGATGCCCCGATCCCTCTTTTATGAATCGACTTCTTCGAAAAAGGGGTCGGCAAAGGCGACGATGCACTATGTGACTCCAACGGATCTAATCAAATTTATACCGGAACCGGTCGTCGAAGAATTGACGCCCATCCTGGAACGCATTTTCGTTTGTGAACGGCCGGAAACGACTGCGCTTGATATTCCGACCATGGTAAAAACCAAAGGGGGATATCATGAAGATGTAAGCGATTTGAACGGGATTGCCGTGCCGAGTATGTATTATGACGTGATTGGCAATTTGCGGGGATCGAAAGTGTTGGTGGATATGATCGAGGAGGATATAGAAAAGATGAAGGCAAACGAGCATGTATTTTTGAAAGACATTGTGGCGACGCTGCCGCAAGAATACACGACGCCGGAAGACTATTTATATTTGGCCAATGTGTACACGGCCGTGAAAGAAAAGCTCTATTTCAAAGTAAAACAGATTGAACGAGATGAATATGGATGGCTCGATGAAGAAACGATTGGCCAGTGTCGCGGAAGAATAGACGAAGCATTGGGTTTAGAGTGTATCTTGGAACAACCCGAGATTGAAATGTGTCTCGTTTCGGCCGACGATGCGGAACATGTGCGAATTGACCAAGAATTGGCGAACCACTTGCCAGCGGATGCAAAATATAGGTTTAGCGCAAGGGCAGATTTAATCACATTTGCGACCATTTGGGAGATCAAATGCACGAGTAAATTGTCGATGGACCATTTGTTGCAAGTGGTTTTATATACGTGGCTATGGAGAATGAATCATCGTGACAAAAGCGGGTATCGCGATGCCAAGATTTTTAATATCAAAACGGGCGAAATATTGCGACTGGACGCAACGACTGAGGAATTGACTACGATTGTAGTGGCACTTTTACGTGGGAAATATGGCAAACAAGAGCCGATTGACGATGAAGACTTTGTCGAAACGTGCGCCAAATTACGAGAAACGTGGATAACAAAGTAAACAAGACCACCGAATATCAAAATAATCAAACCTAATAATAATATAGATTTACTATATAAGCGTAGTAAAATATAGTGGATACAAATGTCAACGTTAAATCCGCCTCAAAATAATATACAACCCGGCACATATAATGGACCCTATTATGCATTTACTGCGACGGGTGGATATAGATTAGAAGAGGGTTTCGATACAATCCGCTTGCTACCTCAAACCACGATCAATCAGTATGATGTAACAAATGCAATTCAAGTTCTCTTTGACGTGCGAACATTTAACGAAAAATTGGGTTTGTATAAAGATGCTGCAAATATTGGAGTTGTATCCACGTCGTTTGATACTGCGACGGATATATTTGGTGTGGATTCGATCACATTGCCGGCACATGAATTTGTAAACGGAATGACTACAACACAGATAGTGTCTGTGGGAAGTTATTCAACACTATACAGCGATTTCATTTCCTATGTGAGTGCATATTTCGGGTTTGCTGGGGGGTTTGCATCGTTGTTCAATAGTGCGAGTTTATTTAATATAAATGATGGTGTATTTGACGGGAGTGCATTGATGCATCTTATTACAAATAATGGAACATCTGATGGGTCGGGTGCATATATTACAGATTTATCCGGTTCCATTACTATTAGTAATGTCAATAGTACATTACGTTATGCAGTGGAGTCGAATGCGTTTGGTAATCGGTCAAATGGCGGAAACAATGGTGTGGCATATTATGATGCATGTGGTAATTTTGTACAGAATTATGGCGCGAGCGACGGGTTTATCGCGGGGGATTTGATTTTTATTCCGGGCGGAACAACAGTGACGCTCAATGTGAATATTGCAGCAGAACCTTTTTTTCCCACAAATAATGTTGGCCCGTCCAATGTCTCATCATTGACGCAAAATACCAATTATGCATCGGGGAACTTTAGTCAAAATACCAAGGCCACTACGACAAACATAAATCGTGTATTGACGGCGCCTTTGCTGATCAAGTTGGCGAATTTGTCGGGGTTGTCCGGATCCTATGTCCCGCCATCCAGTGGATTGCCTGCGGGAGTGTCGATTGATGGAACACAGGGAGCAGTGAGTCTGAATGTTAGTCGGGTGCAAAATGGAATCACAATGGGTGTAACCTTTGATGGATTGGTGCAATCCAGCGCAAATTCGACAATTTTAACGACGACTGGGATTTATTATGGAGGCAAAACATATTCTTTTGCTGATTTATTGATTACGGCTGCGAAACTGCATTTGATAACTACGTATATATCGGCGGCTACATATTATGTTGGACGCGAGAATTTAGTGGTATTACAGACAGGTGCGCAAATTATCTATTTGCCTACGGGTGTATTAGAAGGGACCCAAATACAGATTTCGAATTATAGTGGTGGCAATGTATCGGTCGAATCGGCAACGGATGAAAAGATTTATAGCACACTTTTCCCCGAGTCGGGTTCGCCTCTCCAAATGGTGATGGAACGAAATATGGTATTGAATGTTTGTTATATTGTGTCGCAGAGAATAGGTAGTTGGGTGACCACATATGGATAATAAAGAATATTCCGATGCGGAAGAGTCTAATTTCCAAAGATAGAGGGTTTTATTTTGAACATGTTGGTAAAAATATATGTAGGCATACTATAATTAATCATGTCGTCAGGTGCAACGGGACCAGTTCATTTACAATTTAATGCGGGTGGCGTAACTTTTGAAGAGAACACTGTATCGCTGAATGATTTATTGTCGGCGGCTGCAAAAGTGAATCCGGTGGTAGTTCATTCGTCGGTTTCATCGTATTCCATTGGTATGGAGGATATTTGCGTATTATCTGCGGGTACCATACAAGTGGTATTACCTGCATCAAAACCGCAAGGGTACAAAGTACAAATTGTGAATTATACCGGCGGAAATTTAACAATAGTAACACAGGGATCTTCTATTATATACAATGTGTTTTATGTACCACCGAGTGGAAGTAGTGCGTTAATATTGAAGCCAAATAGCAATGTGATCATGTATTATGTGGGTTCATCGGGCAACGGACAAATGAATTGGATGTCTTGTATCGGATAAATGTGAGAAAGTATCCAAATTATTCTAGATATTTATTTTCTATAAATATCTCATAGTGTCAATCATGTCGACTCCGACACCCACACTTTATTTGAGTGCAAACACTACGGTCCAAGACCAAGTTGTGAATTTTGGCGAGTCGGTAGTGTTGTTGGGAAATGTCACGACCGATGCATCTTCGGCTGTGAATGTTTTATATGTGAGTAATCAAATAAATACTTTATCAGTAAACGTCAACTCGCAAATTGTAACAACAAATAGTACAGTATCAAATTTAACAACAAGTACAAATATCCAGTTTGCTGCGGCCAACGCCCACTTGTCCCTCTTGGATAGCAGTACCAACAGTCAGTTTGCTGCGGCCAACGCCCACTTGTCCCTCTTGGATAGCAGTACAAATATCCAGT
>Ga0136642_1000393_pt1 | contig 24303 bp, 28 predicted proteins | sample LowCatLa1302831Y_FD_115313 | JGI IMG/M metagenome (GOLD analysis project Ga0136642, IMG submission 115313) | Freshwater microbial communities from Lower Cathedral Lake, Yosemite National Park, California, USA - 13028-31Y | ecosystem: Environmental > Aquatic > Freshwater > Lake ... | reverse complement strand
TCATCGGCGGTAGTTCCCGTGCGTATCACCTTCTCTACCAACTCCTCAAACTTCACTGGCCGACCAAGTTCAGCGGCTTTGGTGGCCAGCTGATCAGCGTAATCGTTCCATTTACTATCCGTATCTTCGCCACCCGTGTGTGCTTTGACATGGACGAACTGGTGACCGCCAAGACCTTCTAATTCCTTGAGAATGGCTTCTAGAATGACCTTGTGAACCACAGGCTTTCCCTCTGCAGTTTTCCAATCCCGCTTCCTCCAACCCGCGATCCACTTCGTCAGACAATTGATGGCATATTCGGAATCGGTGCAGATGCGTACCACAGAGCCCGAAACGTCGCTGATTGTCTTGAGATGACGGACTCCTTCCAGGATTCCAGTAAGTTCCGCTGTCTGGTTGGTTTGAGAGCCATCAGCGGGAAGAGGACGACCGAATGATTCGGCAGAGATGCTCGGATATACACACGCAAACGCCCCCTTCGAGTTCTTACGACCATTGTTAAGTGAGGATCCATCGGTATAAATGCTGATCATTTATCTGTTGTATGTTTCTTATGTAAGACTACGAGATCCTGCGTCCGTTTTGATACGCTTCCACAGATCCACCGCCTCTTTTGTGTTGCCAATATGCGCTACAGGCGCAACATGTGGGAGGGCTTTCAACTGTTTGGAAATACACCGACTCTGAATAGCAGTTTGAACGTTGTTCATGTATTCCACGTGAAACCAGACCCGCGAGCGATAACTCTTTGTCTCCAGCCAACGACGGAGAGATTGTTGGCACGCCAACGACAAAAAATGGGCATGCCAGACCATCAAAAGTTTCACACGTTTTGCGGATTTGGAAGTCACCCAGATCTCAAAAATCTTACCAAACTCGTCGACAGAGCATACAGAGGCAGCATCAATTTCATGAGTATCAAGTTCGGTGGCGTGTTTGTCTGTATACTCTTTCCATACCCGAATCATTTCACGATCGTCCATTGGCTCGTGAAATAACATGTGTGGGGGTGGAAATGCCAGCTCCATTATACTACTACTCCTTCAGCTCTGAAACTATCTTGCGCACAGGAATCGTTTCCGCCACAACGTAGAGACTGTTCTCTGTCAGAACAATATAGCATCCCTCAGACTTAAAAAGGCGCTGGATCGTAGACGTATACTCGCTCTCGGACTTCACGAGATACTTTGTATCATCCTTGACACCAATACAGCACTTCTTCTCGCAGCTATCGCGCCAATAATCTAGGAGAATCGGGCGGTCATCGTCAACTGCAATCTGGGCGGCACGAAGGAGAACACCTGCGGGCGGTAGAACCGAAGGCGTGACTGTGGGAGTGGCCATTTGTATCTTGGCTTTCTTTGCGTTTAAACCTTACGAACGCAGTCCTCGAGCTTGAAACGAGAACGCATGCCGAGACAGTGCGTCTCCGTCTTGGGGATTGCCAGAATCAGCTTGGCCTTGTCGGAGATGAATGTGTCATCCTTCCCGAACAGCTTGGACATCTCAGAGAGGAACGTGACGACCTGGTCCACCGACTCAGACACCGTCTCGTTCTTGGGCTTCTTGATATTGTCCGTGAAATCGGACAGAACCGTCTCCAGAGCCTCGTGGAGCAGGTCCTCGGAAATGAGGCCGCGGACGTGAAGTTCGGCGGCAAACACGCCGAAGCCGCGACGCAACTCCTTCTGCTTGTTCCACGTACACACCTTATCCTCGAACTCCGTCTTCGACAGTGTTGAGAGGTCTGGGAATGTAATTGTCTTGGTCTGGTCGAACATCTTGTTGAAGGTATCAATCGAGCAGTAGATCTGGAGATCCTCATGGACGGCGGGGATCGCCTCGCACAGATTGGCGAACATGTCGGCCATGAGCTTGGCGTAGAATGGCATGGAGACGCCGCGGTCAAACAGGTAGTTGACAATACGCATACGGAAGGCGTCGTCGCGCTTCCCAATTGTCTCGGCGATGGTCTTGGAGCGGTCTTTGAGATTGGATGCCACAACCTTGTTCACGATGCCCTGGATCGACTCGTAATCAGGATCGTCCTTGGTGCGAATGGTCGCCTTGAGTTCGGCGATAATGTCGCGGCGCCACTCCATCTCCGTCGGCTTGCGATTCTGTGCGAACTTCTTGTAGTTCGGCTTCTTTATATAGACTGGGGCCACAGGGGCCATCTGCATAGCTGCGATCATGTCCAGAACAGTGGCGGGGATAGGGAGATGGGTCGTCGTGCGAAAGGCGTAGAGCATGGTAGAGTTCATCTTAGTAAGTCGATGCTCTGTTCTAAACAAAGAGAATCCAAATCCGTTTTGGGGCGTTTGGTATTCCGTCCAAAACGGATTTACGAATCTGCGGATAATATAAGTAGCGGCTACAACATGACTTCCTCTTCCCCCACTACCCCCCCTTCCATCTCCTCCATTACCGATACCACACCATTCACGAACACGTGGGTGCTGTGGTACTTTGATCCCCGCAATAAGGACTGGAGCCTCACGAACTACAAGAAAATCGCAGATCTCTCTACCCCCCAACAACTCTGGACCATCATTGCTGCTATTCCTCGCGAAGCTTGGGAATGTGGCTACTTCTTCTTCATGCGCAAGGGTTTCCGTCCCATCTGGGAGGTTCCAGAGAACGAGAACGGAGGTTCATGGAGCAAGAAGATTCCCACATGCGATCTCTACGATATCGCCATCGACCTCGTTGTCCACTCAGTGATTTCAGCTGACCACATCATGAATTCAAAGCACGAAGCATACGTCGGCTTCTCAACATCGCCTAAAGGAGAATTCAACATTGTGAAGTTGTGGACCAACACCACGGCAGTCAGCAGTGCCAAGACATTCTTGAACTCCAACATGAAGATGACGATCACCGAGGATGTCGTCTTCACGGCACACAAATCTCGCCGCTAGATATAATTAATATGGCTACGGTTCCCCGTCGCGGTAATTTTACACGGCGGAAACGTCGTTTTTCTTATGTCGGAAAATATGAACCTTCGGCTCGGCCTATGACGCCTGGGGACGAGACGGAGGATTATTCAAGTGCAGAAGAGGTGGATATTGATGATGTAGACCATCCCAAAATTCTGTTAGAGGCGCGGCAAGAGGAGGAAAATCGGACACTCGCAGAGAAAGCGGCGAGGAAATCGTTGGAAGACGAGGCGAAGCAGAGGACAACAGTGAAGGCGCGTGCCCTGACTGTTGCGCGCGCAGTGGCAAACGCCATAAGTCCAGGAAAGAAGGTCACTATCAAACTCAAGCGGCGCGGAGAACTAGGAGGCCGCGGGGTGAAGAAGCACACCAAAAAATATGTAAAGGCTCATCGCAACCACAAACAGAATAAACATACAAAACGCCAGCCAAAACGCCGAGATTAAGCGAGGATTCTCAGTATGCCGCGGAATAAGAACAGCAATGTCAACGTAGGAATGCTCGTCGGTCATACATATCTACCACCGTCGGCTGCGTAGGTGCCTTAAACTTCTGGAGAAGCTGAATCGCCTCCTGCCGCTTGCTACCTGGAATCTTGTAATCCTCGTCGTTCACGCGCTCCCATAGCGTAGTCTTACCATACATTGTCTCAAACGGATGATCTGCAGGAGACTTCACTCCCATCTCCCGCAGAGTATTCAGAATACCATACAACTTGCCGCCATCATCGGTCATCACACAGAACCACGCATCATTCAGGAGAACGCCTGGGTCATACGTGGGCTTCCGCTCCTTACCTACGTGTCCATACAGCGAGGTGGAGGCCTGGTCCTGTCCCAGCAGTCTAAAATCGGTGGCCATACTTTCCAGACCCATAACCTCGCCGACCTGACTGTAATCGTAATTTGAGACTTCAGGGGCTTCCTCGGCTGACTTGCGGGCCATCATACGCTGCCCACCTTCAAAGGAACGCTCCATATACGGCGGAGGCTGGTGAGGTTTACTCGGATCCATTGTTCTCTTGAACCCACCTTCTTTTAAGTTCTTTTTCCTTACTTGGAAATCACCGAACTGTAATCCGACGGTTTTGGTTTGGCCTTGGTACGATTAAGCGCAATCGTAAACAGGTGTGACATCATTAAGTTCTTCAACAGCGACGACATAGCTTGAATTTTGTAATAGCTTTGTACTGCTTGATCATAGGAAAGTTGACCTGGCTTTGGTTGATTATTGGGCTTTTTCATACTTTCCAACACAAATTGATTAGCAGCATAGAAATCCGCCATCTTAGTATCATAAGGAGTATCCACATTCAATTTAACGCCTTTCGGTAGATGTTTTCCATAAGAAGACGTTATAGCGCTAATACTTCCTGCTGTAGGAGGAGACCCCACGTATGACACTATTCCGTATAGTGGCTGCTCAACCCCTTGTGATTGTGATGCTGTAGCAAACGAAACAAAGGCTGCTTTATACATCTCTGTCTGTTCATCCGCCATCTTTTTCAGTTCCGATAAGTCGTAATTGTACGCCTTATCTAACATCAGACGAACTTGATCAAGTAGGGTTGCATAGCTCGGGAAATCCCCCTTCATGTTCGTGAACTCTTCTCTCCGTCGGTTCTGACCGTAGAGAACAGCAAATAGTATAAGAATAGAGACTCCTATCAAGACATATCCCCACTTCATTCTTCTTATTCTTTAAGCAGAGGAATTGGAACAGGGCATCAGACACAGCTTGATCTCCCCTAGATTCGCAATGACGTACTTGATCATCATGAACCAATCGTTCTTCATGTAGAGCTCCAGATTGTTCGACAGGTTCGTGCACTTGGTGAACAGGACGAGATGGGGTAGAGAGAACGATCCCGAAATAATGGCGTTCGTCTCCTCCTTCTTAATGGAAAACTCCGAGTCGGAATCCCCAAGAACCGTCTCGCGGTTCGCGAACTGACCCTTGCACGAAAGAACCAGGGTAGATCCCACACTCTTAATATCGACCGTCTTCGCCATCAGAAGAGTCATATCACGGCACTTCTTCTGGAAATCAATGGACGGCATCGTAATACGCGCCGAAAACTCCGTGGACGGCATCTCAATATTCGGCTCATCGCGATCAAGGAGAGACAGGGAGTACCGTGTCACTTCCTTCTTGTCCCCGTTCTCCAGCAGGATACGCAGATGATTGTGATCGCCCTTCTCAATGTAAAATGTGAGCGTATCGTCGTTGGTCGCTGTCTTCACAATGCGATAGAGATGGTCGGTGTTGAGGCCAATGACGGTAGGAGAGGTACAATGATACTTCTCAAAACGCGCAGCCTCTAGACGCATGTGAACAAGGACGGTGCGAGTATTGTCCATCGCCACCATCTTAATGCCCTCCTTGTCGAAGGTGAAATTCATCTCGACGAGAATGCATTTGAGAGCCTCCACGAGAGTGCGAATGGCTCCTGTTTGAACAGTCTTCGCCTCCACCAGGTAGTCGCTCATTTTTATTAGTTCAGGGCGACTTGCTTAAATCAAACTGAACACATAACCCAGCATATATCCACACAGGAATTCAATGATATCCACGAACACATTGATTTCCTCTACATCTAAAAACTGGTAAAAAATGAAGAGCGGGACCATCGACTGGAACTTGATCGCAAATATCCCAAAAGCCAGATGCCAGAATGAGTTCCATCCGTCGGTAAACAATCTGCGTGGAGAGTATGTTGAGAATGTCGTGGATTTACCTATGGCCACTCGCTTTTTTGGGCGTTTTGGGACTTCTACTGCTGGTGATTCTTCTGATGGCTTCGAATTTACTTCTGGGGTTGGCAGCGCTGTCTCTGTATGGCCTAACTCCAAAAGATGCTCTATTTGATTCGGTGGTAGAACGATTACGAAACGAATCGGTGGAAGAGAACCTTCGGGCAACATTTCCAATGGCGGACTGTCCACCCGATCTTCCGCCGTCATGTATCTTTGTTTGGAACCCACACGGATTAATTTCGGTTTCGTCCGCCCTGTTCAATTCTCTGCGCGTATGCCGCCATCCAAATTACAAACCCAATCACGCAGTCGCGCTTTCGCTTTTTCACTATATCCCCGTCATCTCAGACATTGCTCGGTATGCTGGAATCATTTCGTCCGATTATGGAACGATCAAGAAAACAGTGGAAAAGGGTGAGTCCGTGTCTCTGATGTTGGGGGGCGTTCGTGAAATGAACCTGGCAGATCCGCGCAAGATGGTGCTTTATGTGAAGAAACGCACAGGAATCTTCAAGATCGCCGCAGAAACGGGCACGCCACTTGTTCCTGTGATCACGTATGGCGAGAACGAACTGTTTCCGCGCTCAGACAATTGGGTAGTCACCGCTATGAATGCGTGGCTCCATTCCACATTTGGTCTATCTGTTCCTGTCCCAAGTTGGACATCGCTCATTCACTGGTTTGAAGTGTCGTATCGACCGCTCAAACCGATACCTACATACGTTGGATCACCAATAATCGATAAAGACCCAGAAGTATTAAAAGAAAAATACATTACGGCGGTCCAGACACTGTTTTCAACTACCTCGCCCCCCGATTATAGTTTAGAGATTATTTAGGCCACAACCTCCTCATCAGCACCGCCCTTCTTTCCCTTCTTGCCGTGCTTCACCTTGACGGGCTTGCCGTTCTTGATCGTCCAGCGGTGACCCGTCTTCTTCTCCCACTTCTTCAGGGTACCCTTGCTCTTGGCCGCCGCCGACTTGCGAGCCGACACGATCTTGCCGTACTTGTTGTACTTCAGGTGCTTCTTGGTCAGGCCACCCTTTGTGTGGTGGGCCGTTCCGTGCATCACCTGCGCACGAGAACCGATCGCGCTATGGGCTCCTCCTGTCATGATTTCGTCAGCCATTTATTAGTAGGGTCTACAATTTTCTATCACACCTTCAATTTTGCCGCAACATCGCCATCTGATAGAATGACCTCAGAGGGAAGTTCGAGGTAAAGAATACTGCTGAAGAACGGTGAGACCCTGTTCTCAAACACTACACTCCTGATCTTGTCGTTACTCGCTAGAGTCGAGATCAGGCGCGATTCGAGGGCAGCGCGTTCCAGTGTTGGGCGAACCTGTTTCACCTGCACTTTGCACGACGCACCATCCCAGACACACAGCCCCGAACAATCCGACTGCTCGGCGCCCGTACACGAATGCCGCATCTTACTGTAAAACGTCGGGGGTTCGTCTGCCGCACTGAATGTCAGAGTATCATCAAACCACGCCTTCACCAGGGGGCGCAATTCCTTGATATCGGGAGATGGTTGCGATAGGATCTGTCGTAATCCCGCGTAATCCTCGCCCTGCATATCGTGAGTTAATTGATACAGCAGGAACTCAAAAATCTCTGCTTCGTAGGTTACCGACCGAGCAGTTTTTACAGCTTCAGGATCGGGTTTCCCGTAGACCAGAGTATCTTCACCAACCCCACGAGCGGTCTCGGTGATTTCGGTAGGATCTCCCTCGAGAACTTCATCGGTGAGAACGGGAATGCGCAGTCCAGATCGTGTGACCAGTTCAGTGACTACGTGTTTGGCGTTGGCCGCATCGTGGGCATAGGCGTACCCTGGATGAATGTCTGCGGCCTGCTTTAGAAACTCTACCATCTCGGGTTTTGGAGGGTAATCGGATTGGGCGATCTCCGAGTATCCCGCGACCCGTCCGTCCAGGAACGTAGGAATCTGTGATGTCGGGCGGAAGGGTAGTAAAATCGTTTTCGGAAGAAACAGGGCTTGGGCGCGGGCGTACGGATCTAGGACAATCTTGAATTCGGGAAGACGGTCTTTGAGTGCGCTCTTACTAATGAAGGCAATCGCTTTATCCACGGTTGGAATATCACGGACACACGACTTTGCACGCAGAGTTTCTAGGGTTGGAACAAGCTCTTTCGGGAACAGACTCATATACAGATTTCCGTTCATGACGGGAAGGGTTGATGTTCGTGACACATGAGCAACATAGTCGACGCTGGACATATCGTTTCCGTCCACGAGAACAAGGACTGCCTTATTCGTTCGTCGGACGGCGCCAATGTTCATGAAACAGGTAGAATGAATGTCATCACCCTTCACGTAGATCGCGTAGACCATACAGTTCAGAGTCAGAGCCGTGTACTCCAATTCTTCGAGAGGAGTCAACGATTTCTGTTCAAAGGCCTGGCTGATGGAAAACACGCGGGCTGATAATTTATCTTCGACCGAGTCAATATCCGCCTTTGACCAGGAACGGAAGAACGAGCACCGTTTTGTGACTTCGGGAGCATCGAGAGGAGTTGGGATCTTGGTAGATAGGCCTAGAAGTTTTCCAAGGGTTTCGGCGGCATGGCCTACGCCCACACGGAAATACCCCGACTGACCCGACTGAATACGATTCATCGCTTCCACGGTTGCCTTATACTCCAGCGGAATCCCCAGCGCCCGTCCCACAGCCTTGGGAATATACGCAATACGCAGTTCTTCCAGCCGTGTCTTGGTTTCGCCAAGAACATAGTACGGTTCGGGCTCTTTGCTCGCGGGAGCGGTCTGAGAATACGAGATCTTGGTGGTTTGGGCTGTAGTGTAGCAGCACGGGATCTGCTTCCCTGATTTCTTGGATTTGTATTTAATATAGCCAGGATACACCGATGCCGCATCGCGCTTGATCACTGAGTATTCTACAACATCCTGCGTCTTTTCCTCCGCTTTGACTGTTGATCGCACCTTGCCTTCGCACACTGGACACTTTCCGTCCACTAACTGGGCCTCTTTCAGAGGAATGCGGTCGGCAGTGCACCAGTACTCGGGACAAATGATAATTCCATCGGGGTCTTTGACATCTAGAACACCTGCTGTTCCAGCGGTACGAGGATCATAGATTGACATCTCCTCGGTATCAAACTTTGACAGTTCGGAATCTTTGAGAACAATTGGCTGACGGGGCTTGTCGCATTTGTTGTAGACATCGGACTCGGACGGATCATAGGTTTCAGGATCAAAGTCGCGGAGCTGGCGCAAAAAGTAATCAGCCAACGATGTCTTAGTTCCTTTCGGCTTGACTTTCTTGGCTGTCGTTTTCTTTTCAGGTTTCGGTTCCTCTTTCTTCTCAGCAGTTCCAATCCCCGCAATATCACCGAGAAGCTCATCAAGGAAACTGTCCTCTTCTGCGGCGGCGGCAGGGGTCTCTTCGGGAATAGCAGCAGTCTCAGATTCCACAATTTCCATGCGTTTGGGACATACATCATCCAGATCGGGATTATCGGGGCGAATGAGGATATCGCGAAGAGCGGAAATGTAACTTACCACACGTTTCATATCGGGAGCATGGGTGACCGCCACCTTCGATGTCGCCAGTTTAAAGGTTGGGAAAGCGGAGTAATGCCGTTCGCCTAGATCGGGGTTGTCAGAGAGTAACTGTTTCACCTTTTCGAGCAGGGCAGTTGCCTCGCCTACTGAGATGTCAGGAAGTTGGTCGTGAATATCTTCAGGAGTCAGTATTTCGCTATCCTTGAGCATATTGAGAACGCGCATCTCGTTATCTGACAGTCCGATATCGGTATCGTCGGTGCGCAGAAATTTGAAGACGAGTTTATCCTTGTCGGAGACATCGTAGATCGAGCGCAAACAATCGAAGCGACGGAAATCAGCCTCCTTGAGAGGAGTATCGTAATGAATAACTCCAGACATATCTTGGAGTTCCCACCGATCATCGTCGTAGTCTGCGGGATCCAAGAAGGCGGCAAGACCGTCAATGGACTGGAGAAACTCTTTGGCGCTCTTCTGGAGATCAAAGTGTGTCTCTGCTCCCTCTTCACCTCGAGAACATGAAATCGTGATCTCGGTAGAGTTTACAGTAATACGATCGTAGGTTCCACGAGCCTTTCCGCGATAAATAATGAGCGCAGGCTTATTCTTAGAGGGCTTCGTGGCGTTCCACCAGTAAGACCACGTACGCACATCAAGGAAGGGAGACTTCTCATCGTTCTCGGTAAAGAACTTGTGCCGAGACTGTTCTTGACGACTGGAAAAGAATGTGATCACGGGAATGTCGGGGGATACAGTGGTGCCGTAAAAGATCTGCTCGAACCGATTCCGAATCGCGTGTCCGAAATCCGTATTCACCAACGGCAGTTTCCAGCGAACTTGGTTGATCGAGACCTTGGTAGGATTAGGAACCGAGAGGGAGGATATGGCGCGTACGAGATCGCTTTGGCGGGTAATGGCTTTCTCAACATCGGCGGGAACTTTGGCGGGAGATGTGGGGCGTAGACGAGGGTAGTAAAGGAGTTCCAGTTGGGGGACCAGAGGTGTCTGAGGAATCACTACAAATTGAACAATCTCGTTGGGGTGTAGGGTTTTGAACAGGGCGCGCACATCAATGGTCACTTTGGCCGAAGGAGGCAGATGTTCGGGAACATCGGTATTGTTCTGGGGATACACCCAAGACCTGTCCTCGGTAACACCCAGAAGTCGTCGCTCACGAAAGGGGGCATCAGACGTAGACTCAATCGCCATCCATGCCGATTTGTCGTAAGACGGCTCGTCAAACACAAACGGGGGATCACGGGCGGTATTGTAGAACTCCAATGCCTTTCGCACAGGCTTGCCTTCAGGGGACATTCGGAGAAACAGATTCTCCCATTTCCGAGAATCCTTAGCATAGTAATCGCCCTCGAACTGGCCTTCAACATAGATACGGAGCCGATCGGGATGTACGCCAATTAGGGTTCCAATACGGTTCTGGACAGTTTCAATGGTATCGTCTGTAAAAAATTTGAAGGTCGCAGTGTTCCCCGTTTGGAGATTGAGAACGGTTTGGGAAACCTCCTCGGACATTATTTTATGTGATCAAAATAATGTCGTCATTCAACGTTGGTCTTGGAAGCTGGAAGAAAGGTGGACGTGTAGCCGATTCGTCTATGCTCACTCGTAACGTCAAGCTCCTCGCCTCTGAGCGTGGAGTTGCGGCTGAACTGTCTACTTTAAAACTCGGAAATCTGGGAATTCCTTCCCAGTACCGTATCCCCGTCGCCCAGAATATCCAGACAGTTTACAATGATGTCACACCTGCGATGGCGGGTGCATTCAATTCTGCTGTACAGGTTCGCCGCCGTATCCGCCAGTAAGTGTGTGAACCGAATTTCGCTGCGGTAGTATAATAGTATACTATGCCCACCGTTCAATCATTCGGTTCATGGAAGACTGGAGGACCAGCGGTATCCTCGGGAATGCTTACTGCGAATCGTCGTAAGCGGGCAGAGTATCTTGATTACCTGAACGCTCGGGCAAACAACATATCTGGTCCTCCCGCTGGTGTTACGATTCGGAAAAACTTCAGTCTCCGCACGATCCTCGCCAACAGCATTAATGATCGCCCTGGCTTCTGCAATGCATGTAACGACCTTACACTCGCAAGTACTCGTTAACTTATAGAGGCGAATCGGTAATCGTCATACCGCAGTACTCCACTGGTGTCCTGCTGTAATTGACGGGAGTATACACTCCAATCTTTGATGCATCTTCTAGAATCCGACGGAAATTGGCCCAGAATTCAGGTGTGTGTTTTCCCGTAGATAACTCAGCCGTCATCAGGTGCGCCATCTCGTGCAAGACCACAAACATAACCGTGTTCATATCCACAAATGGATACGAAGGCGGATCGGTCTTGTCCCTCAAACACAGAACGATCTTTTCACCCTTGTTCTCGGAATACGACGTGTCAGGGGACGTCATAGAGTTTTCCATAAGGTGATCGGCATTGAAACGTTCTACCAGGAGTTTGGCCTGGGGATCAGTCTCAAACTCATCTTGCTTGTAGAATTCCACCACCTTCTCCATATTGGCTTTCAGATCCGCAAGGTGTTCGGCCGCCTGCTGTTTCATCGGGAGGTCTTGCACAAGGTAAGTATCCCCATCTTTCTTGGCCTTAACAGTCACAAGATTTCCAGGTCCACCGTTCGCATACAGGTATAAGAGATACCCTAACATGCCAACTGTGATAGCCACGATATGTGGCGTAAACTTCATTATTCAATCACGTTAAATTACTTAAAGCATTCCGTTTACTGGGGCACCTTGGAGCCAGCGCCCGACTCGCCGATCTCCAGCTCGCGGCGGTACAGGTCAGGCTCAATCGTGGAGTTCAGGAACGGGGAGACGGCGGCACGGGGGTTCGGCGGGTCCGAGCGCACATCGAGGTTGGCGTTGCGGAGGGACTGGCCGACCGTGTTGATGCCGTAGTGGTACGAGGGCGACAGCAGGTTCTGGCCCTTCAGGTCACCAAGACCAACGGGGTTCGTGGCCGCCCACGACGCACCAAGGCCACCCTGGGGGAGCAGCTCCTCGGGCGAGAGGACAGACTGGGAGTACGTCTGCTGTCCAGTCGGGTGCTTGGACTCCTGGGAGAGCGAGGGAGCCGCATTGCCGCCCTCAGAGTGGGCGCTCACCATGGTGGGGGCAGACGGGTTGTTGGACAGGGGTCCCTGGGGCTCCAGTCCGCCGACCTCCAGTCCCTCGCCGAGGAACTTTGAGCCACTGTAGGCATTCACAACGGCGACAAGGACAACAATGCCAGCGACCACGGCACCAAGGCGAACCATGCTACTTGAGGATAGTTTCATCGCTAGTTTATATTGTTCAATAGACAAAAAGAATGGATAAAAAGGAGGTCTCGGGGCGTGGCTTCTTCGACAATATATTCCAAGACATTCTAGAATTTTCAGCAAGGCCTGAGACGCACGGATACATCGAACACCATATTATCAAGCCCCTCCTTTCACGCATTTTCCACCATCTTTACCCCTACATCATTGGCATCCTCCTTCTCTGGCTCCTCATGTTTGCTTGCCTGGCCATCATCCTCCTGCTTTTGATGCGCGGGAGCATTCTCGACAGCATTGTCATCTTTCGGAAATAACGTGCGAGTCAAGTCCTCCTTATTAAGACTCCAGAACCCCCTGAGACCGCGCTCCTTCGCGATGTCACGTAGTTCCATGATAGTCATCTTCTCGATCTTATACTTCTTCGGAAGCTCGGGCATGCCCAGAAGCTCGACGAGCTTGGCCTTGGGAAGAACATAGTATTGCTTGATGCGACGACCCTTCGCCATCTTCTTGAGGGCCATCAGCGACATAGAATTCAGGTCGACGGACGTAGACATTTCGCAGATTAAATGTGGATTTACCATAACAGAACAGGATGGATCTGGTATCCGTTTTGGTGGTTTTAGTGTCCACGTTCCTAGCATTTGGGGCGGCACTCTACGCCTACGGAGTGTCGAATCTTGAAGAGATTAAGGATAATTGGGTTCAGTATCGCTGCAATCCCCTGTATATGCCGCTAGCCGATCTCGTGGGATCCGATATATACACTAATTTCACGAACTGCACGCTTCAGGCGACCCACACGTATGCGGGTGTTGCACTAGATCCAATTTACAAGAACTTCACGATTCTCACCGATACTGTGAATATTATCATGAACTCCATGAACGATATGCGCGCCGCGATTACAGGGGCGTCGAGCGGATTCTTATCCATTATCCAATCTACATTTGCAAAGATTCAGAACACGATGTATGTCACCACCCAACTGTTTGGGCGCGTTCGCACAATCGTTAGTCGTATGATGGCCACGATGGCAGTCATGATGAACATTGTAAACACTGGAATCCAGACAGGCCAAAGTATTCAGAACGGTCCAATTGGTAAGGCTGCTGAATTCTTCTGTTTCCACCCCGATACCCAGATCAAAGTAAAGGGAGATACTCTAGTCAAGATCTCCGACATCACACCTGGGACAAAATTATACGATGGTCAGATAGTGATTAGCACGCTCAAGTTTATAGGCGGCGGCCCGATGTTTCTGTTGGGCAGTGTTCAGGTTTCGGGAAATCACAAAGTTCTCTATGATATGGACTGGATTCGTGTAGAAAATCATCCAGACGCCATAGCTGTTGACACATGTGAGTTTGTGTATTGCTTGAACACAACTGCGAATCGTATACTCGTTGGCAATTATATTTTTAAGGACTACGAAGAAACTACAACGCCGTCTATCTTGCGGGAATTCTTTACACGCGTCCAGGCTGCCTACGGTTCCAAAGATATGATCCACGACAAGATCAAGAATCCTGCGAAATATACGTATACGGGTATTCTGCCAACGACCAATGTTAAACTCGAATCAGGTGAAATGACTCCTGCGTCGCTGATAAAGATTGGAGACCATCTCGCACTGGGTGGAGCGGTGAAGGGAGTTATTCATCATCGCATATGTGGACAGGCCCTCCACAATATGCGCGCACTGGCACCTGGAACCTGGGTTCTAGACGAGGAGGAGGGAGTTGTTCCTGCCCTGTACATTGAAAACTATGAGAAACACGACTATGTCCAGTTCATTACCGAAAACTGTAAGTATTCTCTAGGCGATATGGTTATTCTCGACGATCATGAAGTGGACGACGACGAGATTCATACCTGGCGTGATTTGGAGGTCCAAAAAGAGATGATCTAGATATAACATAATGGATATCCCTGCGACAGCCGCAGTGATCATTGGCCCCCTTCTGATTGCGGGGGTCATTCTGTATACCTACGCACAAGCAACCCTGGACGATGTCCGCAATGACTGGATCAAGTATCGCTGTAACCCGATTTATATGCCGTTCGCGGGCAGCGTTCAGCCTGATGTCACGACCTACGAGAATTTCCAGTTCTGTGTCTCGTCGATGGCCCAGCAGATTTTCCAGCGTTTACTAGACCCAATCTACATGCTCTTCAATGTATTTAACAGACTTATTGGAAGTGTCAGCCACCAATTCCGCTTTTTCCGTAATTTCATTAGTGGAATCCAGTTATTCATTACCTCATTTACTGCCGAAACCTTCGCAAAGATTCATAGTTCGTTCGGGGTCCTGATGTCGCTAATATCGCGTATTCGTGATCTGGTGTCTCGTCTTATAGGTTCGGCGGGATACACCGCAGCGATTGCGATTACGTCGGTGAAATTAATAGAAGCGCTCGTCGGGTTTATGAAGACCGTCATTATTGCGATTGTTGTGATTCTGTTTGTAATAGCACTTGTTCTCGTGTTTGTGGCTCCTCAACTGCTGGGATTCGCGATTTTCTTGGGCACGTTTGTGGGTCTGTCCTACTGCTTCCACCCTGACACCCCCATCAAATTACAGAATGGCCAAACTGTTCTCTTGAAGCATGTGAAGGTGGGAGACATTCTGAGTTCGGGAGCGCGGGTCACCGCAACAATGAACTGTCTTGCCAACGATGTTCCGCTCTACGTTTACGATGGAACCATTGTGTCGGGGACACACCTAGTTCGTGAAGACGGAGTGTGGACATATATTGAGAAGGCCAAGGGGTCCGTGGCGTACACAGGTCCTCCGCTGCATACATTGATCTGCTTGAACACCACGGATCACCAGATTCCGATCGGGAACACGGTGTATTCTGACTACGAAGAGATCGAGGAAGAACTGGATTACGAACCGCTAGAACCAACGGATACAGTGTTTACTCTGGGAGGTAAGGTTCCTCTGGAGAAGTGTTATCCAGGCCTGCACACCATCGACGGGACAATACGTACGATCGTCCACCTTGAGAACGGAAAAATGCAGGTGTTTATGGGCAATACAGACGGGTATTTCTACATTAACGGAGGAACACGCAAGGTTCGCGATTACCCCGATTCCCATGATCCTAAGGTTCTAGCACAAATTCAGGAACGCGTGCTCAAAGAACTAAATTCGTAATATGTATACAAATGAAGGACAAGACATCCGTAGTTCTTGCCGTTGGCGCGGCCGCCTTTGTTGTAGCCCTTGCCGCACGGTATTTCCTGTCTGCTGGCCGCGAGGGATTCATGCAGCACGAGATCGGCGCCCCCGCGACGGGAGGTAGCAGCGACGGTGCCTACGACGGAATCGATATTTCCAATGGAAACTCTTGGTCGTCTGTGACGGCTCCTACCCCGCTGAAGGGGTACGAGGCGGCGGATGATAATCAGCTGTTTGATTTCCAGAACTCGGTGTTCAAGCCCGAGTGCTGCCCGTCCAGCATCACTGCCGATACGGGATGCCTATGCTTGACGGCGTCTGAGGAGAAGAAGCTGGCTTACCGTGGCGGAAACCGTGTGGAGACGGCTTAAGTGTAAGTATAAAAGCGGTTTAGATTGATCTTGGTATAACAATAAATAATGTCAGGATCCTTTGATGTACAAACTGTTCTCAAAGAGTGCCTAGACGATATCCGCAAGGAGTTTCCGTCTCTTGTCGAGACGCTGGATAAGGAGTATGCCGAAATCAACTTTAAGTCCGAAGTCGAGCGGTTCAAGATCCTTCTTCAGCCGATCTTTATGCAGGTGGTCAAGAAGGATGATAAGATCTTCGAGGAGCCGCGTCCGTTCCTTCGTGGAATTGACTTTTCCGTCCTGATGAAGGATGCCTCCGAGAAGCAGAAGGAGACGCTCTGGACCTACATCCGCATGTTCCTCGTGTGCTCCTACCTGGGATCGGACATCATGGAAACTGTGAAGGGTCTCTGGTCCAAGATGTCAGGACAGTCGTCCACAGACGAGGTCGATGATATTCTGAAAGACGAGACGACGCAGACGGGAATCCAGGATCTCCTGGAGACACTGAAGGATACGCGTATTTTCAAATTGGGAATGGAAGTGATGGAGAACCTCAATGTTGAATCCCTGGGTCTGGGGGATATTGATTTCTCGGATATTGGCGGACTTATTGAGATGGTCAAGAACCCCGAGCATCCCGTGACGAAACGCGCGATCTCGGCGGTCCAGAAGATGATCGAGCAAAAGATGCGCAACGGAAGTCTCAAGAAGGAGGATTTCATTCGTGAAATCGAGATGCTCAAAGAGAAGTTCAAGCATTCGCTTGGACGTCTTTTCAAGAAGGAGTTTTTCGGTGAGACGGTCGCGGCTGGAGGTGATCGCCCCACCCCTACGGCCGCCGAACTGGTGAGCAATCATCCGGAAGCCCGACGGGCGCGAATGCTAGCCCGCCTACAACGTAAGGTTGGTAAGAAGTAAATCTCTTTATTCCAATAATGAGCGGCCGAGAACAATTTTGGCTGAACAACCCCGCAAATTTGTTCAAGCGCTGGAGCCGATTCGTTCCTACGAACGATATGACGGTCCCTGAAGCGCTCAACGCGGTCGTGCGCTTCACGATTTATTCGGGAATTCTGATTTCCCTAATTACCCAGAAGTCGACATACCTCCTCCTGATCCCTGCGGTCATGGTTGTGTCGGCTATCCTTGTGCGGATGTATCCTGAGACACAGGTGCTGCGTGAAACATTCGGGGGAAGCGGTGCCGCAGCCGCGACGCCGAGGGCCAGCAATCCGTTCATGAACGTTCTGTTCACTGATTACGTCGATGACCCCGATCGCGCCGCTGCCCCGTCGAATATTAACAATAACGCCGTGAAGGCCAGTATTGACGAGGCGTTCTCGAAGACGTCCGATCTGTTCATGGACACGTCGGACAAGTATGGCCTAATGCAGTCTGCGCGCCAGTGGGTGACACAGGCGTCCACCACCATCCCGAACGATCTCGAAGGATACCAGAAGTTCCTCAACCAAGACAATGTGTCGCGCAAGGAACTATCAGAGTCGTATGTCATTGCCAAAGGGTCTACGAACTCTCCCCGCGGGCTTCAATAAATTTATGAATATCGCCAGGCGTCATCAGCGCACCCGTGTGATGCTTGTTCTCCCCCTCTTTCGTGTGAAGGGCGTAGGTTGGAAATCCATCTACCCCCATCATCACATCATTGGGAACCGCCTCCTGCTCCACTTCCATGATTTTGATATCGGAGGGCGCAGTATTACAGAACGCTTTCCACGATTTTTCGGACATCTGGCAGGCTCCGCACGTCTTACTGTAAATCCTCACAATCATGGGGACATCCTGAGACAGTTCCTGTAAAACAGCGTCCTTGTCTGACGGTTTCGTATAGGATTTAGGTTTGGGCATTTCAATTATAAAGTATCTCGAAATTATAATAGTTTACGATGTCATGTATGTCAAATCTCTATCCCGTCAGCAGGGATCTCTGGGTTGGTCAGGACACAACGGGTGTCTCTCACCAATTCAGAGGGCTTCAGCAGTATCAAGAATATGTAGCTAAACTTCTAGCATCGGGAAAAACGTGTCCCGTTCCATCGACGCCGCACGCGCCCGCTGTGATTCCGCAGGATAAGACGCCGTTCACTGGGTTCCTTGAATTCAAGCCAGCGGATGTTCAGCAGCAGGCCAAGTATTCGGCCATGTCGCCTTACTGGGTGGGAAGCGAGTCGACTGACACCGCATTTGGTCAGGGACTCAGTAAATCTCTTTCCCGATAGGCACGCCCTTCGGGTTCATGGGGGCAGGGAGCGCCCCTGTCTGTTGGGAAGGGTAGGAATCAGGAACCTTTCCGTAATCACCGCCATTCGGTCCAATCGGGTCATATCCTCCCACCTTCTTCGGCAGACGCTTGTGTTTCATCGTCCGCCGACGAAGCGACCGACGCTGCTTACGTTGACGGCGACCTGCTTTGACTTTTGTTGTCTTTTTCACCATCTATTATAATAGTGAAAGAAATGATACGTGATGAAGTGATCTTTTGGGGAGCCGCCATCCTCCTCGTGATCTTCGCATTCGTCCTAATGCCCGCGCACGAACGGTTCAAGGATGCTCAGGGACGGGAAACCGATGTCTCGCCCGATGCCCCGCCGAAACCTGAGTGGCTCAAACCCATCAATGAACGCACGGGACAGCGAGAGGGGTTCTGGGGGTCAATTACATCGTTCTTCACACCGAGTCGCGAGAAGATGAGAAATAAAGAAGCTGCACAGGACTTTCAGAACTATTTGGGTAGACCTGCTTCAAATGAAACCTCACAGAACACTTCGAACAGTTCGGCTGCGACACCACCTCTCTCGGGCGTCACGGCTCAGCAATCTTCGACTCCTCCGCAGTTCAATACCGATTCCACGCTGGGGGCTACGACAGGAACAACAGGAATGGAGAGGACGCTGACGCAGGGAGATCTTCAGGAGGCCCAAGTGCGCTTCATCCAGACTCTGATTGGTAATGAACCTGATCAGGCCACGAAACGGGGACTGGCGAACGGGGTGGCTGTTCTCCAGCAACTAGCAAGGCGTGCACCGACCTCAGTGACTAATGTCCCGATCGGATCGTTCGAGAAGGCGGTTTATAACAGTCTCACAACTGCTCCGTCAAATTACACGTATAAACAGTTTGCTATGGCCTATCAGTCTGCTGGAGGAGTGAATGCATCTCCTCAGAATATCGTGCATATGGTCCAGTCAATCCCCGACGGAATCAACATGACTGCACCTCCGCCACAAGTCGTCACGAATGTATCGCAGATGTCGGAGATGGGTGCCTTAACTCCTCCTGATCTGTATGGCCCTGGTCCCAACGTTCTGCGCTCGGCTCTCAAGAGTTGTTCGTGTGGATCCCAGTCATCGGGTTGCCCGATCCACGCCTGATAATTTGATAGTTCTAGTAGATAATGAGAGGATACACGTTGTTCCTATGGGGGCTGTTGGCACTCCTCGCCCTTTACTTATTTTTCACACTGGGAGGACGCGAATACTTTGATGCGTCTACTCGGCCTAAGCGTGCATCTCTGTGGCAGGATTCGACTGGAGGGTATACTGCATACTGGGAGCCTCCCGATACGGACAACACCTACAGTTTCCAACTCCTGATGTCCGACGGCACATTCTATACAATCGATCCAACAAACAAACCGTATCAGACATATAATTTGGGCCAGCGCAATACAATAGGATTTTCAGGAGCCGTTGCTCTCACGGATGTGGCAACGGGACGTGGCAGTGCTCAAGTTCCAATGAACAATATCACTGTAGCAGCGGGTAAGGTTCTCATGAATACCGCTCAGGGTCTACCTGCGTCTACGTCGTCCACAACGACGACAACGACAACGGCTCCCGCTGCACCTCCTGCACCTCCTGCACCTGCCGCTAGCTCCGCGCAAACGAGTAATATCCAGCCGCGCGGACCTTCCTTTCCTGGACTGACAGAACAGGCAAAGCTCGCACCTTCTGCCCTTGTATCGGGAATCGCAGGTCTTCTCTTGAGTCCCGATTCATCTACAATCATTACGACGGGTCAGATCCCGATCGGCGATATTGGTCAACCAACACAGATTTACGAGTATAATAACGGATACGCAGCGTTTGCGGCGAGCGCCAATCTGTTCGGAGATTCAATCAATAAAATCAAGACAGATATGCAGTCGACTGGAAACGAGTATAATGTGAGTGTAATATCGGATAACGGTATTCAGTATACGTTCCCCCTCAACCAGGTTACAAGTGTAACGTCATCTGCCAACGGTGAAGTTGTCGCTTACAACCTTCTGAACACGTCGCACCCGAAGGGAAACAATATGTTCACAGGAAACGGAGCCAAGACGCTTGGTATTGAGATTACCCTAGTAGGACCATCGACGGCTGCAGCTGCCAATGCGAACCAGAGTCCTCTCACCTCATCTATCTCGACTCCTAACCCTCTTGGTGCGGGTGTTGGATCTACCCTGAATGCTCCTGCGAATGCTCCAACATATGGACCTGCTGGTGTTGGAGGAGGAGGATGCGCGGGACCTAATGGAACCATTCCTCCCCTAGCCCCAAATACGTCATCAACACAGCCAGGCGCGGGTTGTGCGTCGAACACTGTCCCGAAGAGTTCGCTGGTTCCCTGCTCGTGCGCGACATCGGGGTCAGCAAGTTGCTCGATGCATCAGGGATCCACATGCGGATCAACAGTCCCAGGCCAGCCTGGATCGAGCTGCTCGGATCCCGCGGATACAATTTCGTCGCTGACAAAGGCTCAGCGCCAGTGGGATCTGATGAAACCATTTAATTCGATTATGGGAGATGTCCCAGGCTACCTAAATTCGTTTAGCGCTTTTGGGTGATAGTATATAATGTTCGGGCTTAACAACCATCGTGGAAGTTGCTGGGTAAACGCCGCACTTCAAGGATTGTTCTCATGCCCCCCGTTGATGGATCGATACTCGGATCGCGAGAATGTCGACAAAGAAAACCCCATCGATGTATGTCTTGAATCCATTTACCGTAATAAAGGAGAAACAGGTCTTCGCGAGTTCTTTGATGTCATCAAAACATCCTACCTCCCTGCTGGGGAAAACATTGGAGATAGTCACGAACTCATCGTCCATCTGTGTGACAAACTCTCGTGGCTGGATAAGGAGTTTCGATTTCAAACTGGGGATAAAATTGAATGTAACCACTGCCATGATTCTCAACTGAAGACGGATACAGTGATCGACCTGAATTTGATGCCTTCCAACCCAGGCATTACCCTACTTGATGCCATTCAAGAGCACGTAACGCCGCACACTGTTCCCGAGTGGAAATGTGAGAAGTGCAGTAGTCTGGGATGCACGAAGCAAGTGCTGTTTGGTACGTTTCCAAAGGTGATGATGATCTGGTCGATGACACCTATTGAATATTCCAGTCTCCTAGTTCTCAACAACCACAAATACTTTCTGTTCTCTGTCATCTGTTTCAATGGCGGTCATTGGTTCTCGTATGCTCGTAAACTTCCACCTGGACACGCATGGTACGTTCTCGACGATACCTCTGTGCGCGAGATGGATTCTAGGAAGTTCCCAGTTGACCGCACGATGAGAGTCCTGCTTTATTTCCTGTATGAAAACTAATGAGCGCCCCCGTGTCTTCTCCGCCTCCATCTCTACCGACGCTTACATTACCGCCAAACCAGTCGGTGATGAACTTGAAGATCGGTGATGTTGTGAAGGCAATTATGTCTGCGCTAGAGCAGGCGTCGAAGTCTATCCAGTCTGCTGCTAAGGCAGAACCTGACCCAGCGGCCAAGGCTGCACTGGCGGGTGTGGCCAATAAAATTAACCCGTCTTCCACGACCACCACGAACAATATGATGTCGGGCGGGAGCGTTCCTCCAACGACCATCACAATCTCGCAGGCGGGCGCGTCTACAAGTGCCACCCTTCCTGGGTCTGGATCTATCCCGCTTCCGTCGACGACATACATGACTCCTCAGCCAACTGTTCCTACGCCCGCAGATAGTGCCACTCCGCTAAAAACATCGGTATCAGATACGCTGATGAATCTTCGTCATACGAAGCGCCCGCTTCTCCCCACCATTATCACACTGATTGTCGTGTGTGTCCTCGGAGTTATTTCCATCTTCCTAGCGCTGTCGGACACGGTTGCATTCCTGGCTTTTGTGGCGCTCGTAGGATTCATTGGGTTCATTCTGTATTCGTATGGATTTGTCCAGATAATGAAGACGGATACTGAGTTGGATATCACCTACAGCCTAGATCCATTTGAGGACTCGACATCGACCAAAGCGACAACCATGGCTCCAACCCCCGTTGTGCTACCCCCTCCGACCGAAGTGTTCTACGTGTCGGACAATACGTTCACGTATTCTCAGGCCCCTGCCGTATGTAAGGCGTATGGCGCAACGCTGGCGTCCTATTCGCAGGTGGAGGAGGCGTATCGCCAGGGCGCTGAGTGGTGTGGATACGGCTGGTCGGAGGGCGGAATTGCGCTGTTTCCGACCCAGCAGGCGACCTGGGACAAACTCCAAAAGGAGCAGGATTCACAGGCCCGCATCAAGTGCGGTCGCCCTGGTGTCAATGGTGGATACTTTGATCCAGGAACTCAGTTTGGCGTGAACTGCTACGGTATTCGCCCCGCCAAGAAGGCGTCGGATAAGGCACCCTCCACCACTGCCCCTGACGTAACCGATCGCCTCGTCGCCCAGTTCCAGCAGAACCTAGCGAAGTATGTGGTCTCGCCGTTCAACCAGACTGTATGGTCCAAGGCATCGGGGAACCCACAGGATATTCAGCTGTCACAGACCCCGACTTCCTCTGCCGCCACCGTTCCTGGCGCGACACAGCCTGTAACACCTGCGCCGACGGCGCCTACAACGAGGACAACGGCAACCGAGACTGATACGTTGTTGGCGGCGCTTCACAGTATCCCGACCCCGCCAATCCCGCCGCCTGCTAATGTAAATAGTGTTCTCTCGCAGATCGAGGAATATGGAAGTGCGCCGATGGGACTGCTCCGCGATTCGTATGATGAACTCACCGAATTTGTTCACGATCTAGTATAATAAGAATGGCTACCCGTGTAGATGAAGACGCAAATGTTTACCAGTCGCGCTGGACATTCCAGACGCCCGTAAATGCTCAGGATGCCCCGCCCCGCACTCCCTTTGTTGGTTCGTTCAATGTCCCGCTTGCGAAGGAGCGCCTCCAGCCGAACAATTTCCAGTGGTTAGTCTACCGCCCGCAGGAGCATTCCATTCCCCCGTTTGAGTATTTCAAGAACACCCGTGCTCCGTCGCGGACTATGGGGTCCCGAAATTAAACCAACTGATAGATAATGATTGAGGTCGCACTTTTTACAGGTGTTGGGTTGCTAGGATACATCCTTGCTACCCAATACAATGATGAGTCGAAGAATAAGCTCCAGCCGCAGGGTCGCGAGGGATTTCAGGATGCGGTAAGTCCTCCTCGTTCGGCGATTACGCAGAACGACAGCGTTGCCATGTCGCAGGAGGCAGGACATAACAATATGGTCCCCTTTTTCGGTGCCAAGGTTACGCAGAATATGCGCTCAGGTGCCACTAGCTCGATTCTCGACACGTTCTCGGGAACGGGCAACGAATATTTCCAGAAGCGCGAGGTGTCGTCGTTCTATGATGTTGTGCCAGGCCAAGGACTCGTGTTTGGAAATGCCAACGAGTCCGATTTCATGCAGTCCCGCATGGTTGCTGGAAACAATATGAAGAACGTGTTCCCGATCGAGCAGACCCGTGTCGCCCCTGGTGTCAACGATGGATACAACAATCTTGGTTCTGGCGGTTACCAGCAGTTCACGGCAGCGCAGGAGTTCGCCAAGCCGCGCACGACCGACGAGTTGCGCACAGCCAACAAGCCCAAATTATCGTATGATTCCCCTGTCATTCCTGGCTCGCATTTCATTACGCAGCCTGGCCTACAGGCCCAAGTCCTCAAGAACCGCCCCGATACGTTCCAGGTTCTCACGGACAAGGATACGGGCGAACTGATGTACCTCAACACCACGACGGGGGCACAGGTCGCCCCTGCCTCGTTCCCCGAGCAGATGCAGAAGGAGCAGCAGCGCCAGACTACCAGTGTCGAGTATTACGGAACGGGCGGTGCGTCGTTTACGTTTGCTAACTATATCCGCGAGTTCACAGAGCCGTTCGAGCAGTTCATGAAACTGACGGTT
>Ga0136642_1000392_pt1 | contig 24321 bp, 23 predicted proteins | sample LowCatLa1302831Y_FD_115313 | JGI IMG/M metagenome (GOLD analysis project Ga0136642, IMG submission 115313) | Freshwater microbial communities from Lower Cathedral Lake, Yosemite National Park, California, USA - 13028-31Y | ecosystem: Environmental > Aquatic > Freshwater > Lake ... | reverse complement strand
CTCAAGGGTGTTGAGTTCATTGCAATTAATACAGATGCACAACATTTGTTGATGAGTGATGCTGATGTGAAATTAGATATTGGTCGTAAAACAACTAAAGGTTTAGGCGCAGGAATGGATCCAGAAAAAGGACGTGAAGCGGCCTTGGATCATGCAGATGATATTGAAGAGATGTTACGCGGTGCAGATATGGTTTTTGTTACCGCAGGTGAAGGCGGAGGAACAGGAACTGGTGCTGCACCTGTTGTTGCAAAGATTGCTCGTGAAATTGGTGCACTAACAATTGGTGTTGTAACTCGACCATTTTCCTTTGAAGCAAAACTTCGTTCTGCGCAAGCTGATATTGGAATTGAAAATTTGCGCGCAGAGGTTGACACATTAATTGTTATTCCTAACGATCGACTTCTCGCCATTTCAGATCGCAACATAACTTTGGCTGACGCTTTCAAGAGTGCAGATCAAGTTCTGCTCTCAGGTGTTCAAGGAATCACAGAAATAATTACACAACCGGGATTAATTAATCTGGATTTTGCTGACGTTAAAGCTGTTATGTCAGGTGCAGGATCAGCGCTCATGGGAATTGGTTCTGCCAGAGGAGAAAATAGAGCAATCCGTGCAGCCGAGCTCGCAATTTCAAGTCCACTGCTGGAAGCTTCGATAGATGGTGCAATGGGAGTACTGCTTTCAGTCTCCGGTGGTTCAGATCTCGGATTATTCGAAGTGAATGAAGCATGTGAATTAGTACAAAGCGCAGTTCACCCAGATGCGAAATTTATCTTTGGTACAACTATCGATGATGCTCTAGGTGATGAAGTACGCATTACCGTTGTTGCCGCTGGTTTTGAAGGAGGCGAGCCTAAGCGCGTAGCAATGCCTGTTATCAATGCAGCCTCACTCAACGGTGTTGCCGATCCCATTGCTGCAAATGATCCAATCTCATTTGCGATGGAGGCAGAAGAAGAGTTCACTCCTAAGAGGAGAGTCACTTTTGAAGAGCTCGTTGCTGAAGACGAGATCGATATTCCTGACTTTATGAAGTAGGGGTACTTGTTCACTTTCTTTACGGATAGATATGGTGGTGTAAGTGCGCCGCCCTATGACTTTCTCAATTTCGGTAATCATGTGGGTGATGATCCAGTCGCAGTTGCCAATAATCGACAGGCGCTCATTTCACGTTTAGGTCCGACAATTTTTATGAATCAAGTCCACGGTGATCAATTTGTTATTGTCGATGCAACGACATCTGAGCAACCTACGTGTGACGCCCTTATTACCACCGCACCCGGTCTGTCATTGGCGGTGCAGGTAGCTGATTGCATCCCGTTACTTATCCATGCAGGCGGAGTTGTTGCCGCTGTCCATGTTGGAAGAAAAGGATTGCTCAACAAAATTTCGCTCAAAGTAATGAGTGAGATGAAGAATCTCGGTGGAGAAAATTTCACGGCGTGGATTGGGCCCCACATCTGTGGACGTTGCTATGAAGTTTCTGAAGATATCTACCATGAGGTGATTAGCCTGTATCCGTTGAGTGCATCAATGACCATTGAAGATACATTTTCACTAGATTTAGCCCGCGCACTATCAGATGAATTGACTGTCCACGGAGTCAATGTTCAAACTTCGGAAGTTTGCACCGTAGAGAGTATGGATCATTTTTCTTATCGTCGAGATGGGATAACGGGTAGAACGTTGGGAGTTATTGCGCTGTGATGAGTCGAAAAGAGGAAATTGCACAGAACCTTTCGCACGTTCGTGAACGAATAGAAAACAGTGCGCGTTCTGTCGGTCGTAAATCATCAGAGATCGAACTCATCGCAGTTACGAAAACTTTTCCCATTAGCCATGCAGTATTACTGTGCGAATTAGGCTTGACGCAATTTGGTGAAAATAGAGATAGCGAAGGCGCTGCTAAATCAACTCAGGTCTCTGGACAATGGCATTTTCAAGGACAGATACAGAGCAAGAAATTAAAATCAATTACTGCGTGGGCTAGCTTTATTCATTCATTGGATTCACTTGAGCATTGCGAAAAAATTGCAGGACTGTGCGCGCAACGAGTCGGAGATCCGCTTGGAATTTTTATACAGGTATCCCTGGATGGAGCCGAGGGTCGCGGGGGAGTCTTACCAAAATTTCTGCCCCCATTGGCAGATTGTGTGCTCAAGTCACCAGGTTTGAATCTGATGGGACTTATGGCCGTGGCTCCATTGGGGGTCGAACCCGATAGTGCATTCGAGCAATTAGCAGTGATACATAATGATTTTTCAGGTAGATATCCGCAAGCAAAAGCACTTTCGGCAGGGATGAGTAATGACTACGAAAGTGCGATACATCATGGCGCGACACATATACGCCTAGGCAGCTCAATCCTCGGTTCGCGCACGCCTGCGTTGTAACCTTTTACACATGGCTAATGCAATGCGACGTGTCGCAAACTACCTCGGGTTGATGGATGACCCTGAATTCGATACTCCTATTGCTGCTCAAGAAGCAGCGCGCGTTCCTGATGTTCGCATCAAGACACGCGAAGGGCGATCAGTAAATTCTGTGCAAACAATGAGCACCGCTGTTGCTGCACCACAACTCGACCTACCGGTATTGGATCGCATCATCACATTGCATCCACGTTTTTATAATGAGGCACGGACTATTGGCGAGCATTATCGTCAAGGCAATCCAGTCATTATCAATCTCACTGATATGGATGAGGCTGCATGTACACGTCTCATTGATTTTGCTAGCGGCCTTGCATTTGGCCTCAATGGAACAATCGAGCGAGTAACAAAGAAAGTTTTCTTACTCTCACCCGCAAATGTTTCAGTGAGCTCAGAAGATAAATCTGCAGCCGCTCAAGCAAGTTTCTTTAATCAGAACTAATGTTTCATATTGGTTCTATTTTAGTTGCCGTACTCCAAATATTTTTGATGGCTCTTTTGGCGCGCTTGATACTGGATTACATCCGCATGTTTGCCAGGAATTGGCGTCCACGTGGTCCCGTGCTTTATTTAGTTGAAGCTGTCTACGCTATTACTGATAAGCCGATGGGATTTGTACGCAGATTTATTCCACCTCTGCGAATTGGCGCAGTGAGTTTAGATTTATCTTTCATCGTCCTCTTTTTTGCAATCCAACTACTGATTCCATTAGTTGGATCACTCTAAAGCGCTACAAACTCTTTTTAAGTTCTAACGACATACCCAGTTCATTTTCAGCAATTGGTAACGTGCCATCGTGAAGCATTACTAATGCGAGTACTTCATCCTTGATATGTTCGATATCGGCTAATACAGCAGCGGTTACGACATCATTGGCATTCCAAGAAATTTTGATTCGATCGGAAATATCAAAGCCATCGCTTTTGCGACGCTCCTGAATCAGTCGAATTACTTCTCGAACATTTCCGGCGGCAATAAGAGTCGGTGTGAGTTCAAGATCTAGTGCAACACTTTCGCCGTCATGAGTGGCGACCATCCAGCCACTTTTTGGAACCTCTGTTATGGCTAAATCTTCCAATGAAATTTCCCAAGATTTTTCGCCTAAGGAAATTGAACTCTTTCCTTGAGTTCTAAGGGTGCGAACCAATTGCGTGGCATCGACCTGTGCAATTGCTTTTGCAATTTCTTGAACAGCTCCACCAAATTTTGTTCCTAATGTTCGGAAATTGGCTTTTATCGAGATGTCCACCAGATCTCCATCGGCATCTGCAATATCTTCGAGCACAATGACATTGAGTTCATCTGCAATTTGTTCGCGCATCGCTGTTGGTAGTGAAGCCCAACCACTTGCAGCTATGAGAGCTCTTGAAAGTGGTTGACGAATCTTCACACCAGATTCAGCGCGAGCAGCTCTGCCTAATTCAACAATTCGTTTTGTGAGTGAGACCTCAGCTCGGAGTTTCTCATCTATGAGTGTGATGTCGGCAATTGGGAAATCGCTAAGGTGAACTGATTGAGCAGCCTTCGAATCTGTCGGACGAACTAATTCTTGCCAGACCTGTTCTGTAATAAATGGAACCATCGGTGCAAGCAATTGCGTAAGGACTCTTAGGCATTCATGCAATGTGGCTAAGGCACTTGCGTCGCCATCCCAGAAACGTCTGCGTGAGCGACGGACATACCAGTTAGAGAGATCATCGATAAAGCGAGCCAGCTCTTTACCTGCTCGCTGAGAATCGAAGTCTGAATATGCAGCGTCAACTTCTTGAATCAAGAGATTGAGTTCTGAAATTATCCATTTATCCATCAATGGACGATCAGAGACGGAAGGGGAAAGTGAGAGTTCAAATTGCGCAGCATGTGCGTAGAGAGCATGGAATGAAACCGTATTCCAATAGGTGAGCAATGTTTTACGCAATGCATCATTAATTGCAGTATGGCCAACACGGCGTGCAGCCCATGGAGAACCAGCTGCGAGCATGTACCAACGAATGGCATCGGCACCATGTTGTTCCATTAATGAAATGGGCTCCAACACATTTCCAAGGTGCTTGCTCATTTTCCGACCATCCTCATCAAGGATGTGTCCTAAACACAGCACGGTCGAATATGAACTCTTATCGAAGACCAAAGTTCCAATAGTCATTAATGTGTAGAACCAACCACGTGTTTGATCAATTGCTTCAGCAATAAAATCCGCTGGATATGCCTTCTTGAATTTTTCGACCGAACCTTCTTTGTGAGGGTAGCCCCACTGTGCAAATGGCATTGCACCTGAGTCATACCAGCAATCGATAACTTCAGGAATACGAGTCATAGTTTCGTTGCACTCAGCACATGGAAAGAAGATGTCATCGACGAAAGGGCGATGGGGATCTAAATTAGAAAGGTTTGTTCCAGCCAATTTTCCAAGTTCGGCTAATGATGCAATACATATTTCATGTTTATTTTCACAACGCCATATTGGAAGCGGAGTACCCCAATAGCGATTACGAGAAAGCGCCCAATCAATATTGTTATTGAGCCAATCTCCGTAACGACCATCTTTGATAGTTTCTGGGTGCCAGTCCGTGTTTTGATTTTCACGAATAAGGGCATCCTTAATCGAAGTTGTGCGGATGTACCACGATGGTTGTGCGTAATAGATAAGCGCTGTGTGGCAGCGCCAACAATGGGGATATTGGTGTTCGTATGGTTGGTGCTTATAGAGGAGACCGGAAGCACGCAATTCTTTTACTAGCGGCTTATCTGCATCTTTAAAAAATAGTCCTCCTACAACTGGAACTTCTGGAAGAAAAGTTCCATCAGGTGCAACAGGATTTACAACAGGCAATCCATAGGCACGGCATACCTGTAAGTCATCTGCACCGAATGCGGGGGATTGGTGCACAAGTCCAGTTCCATCTTCAGTCGTTACATATGTTGCTAAAACAACGTAATGTGAATCGGGAATTTCTATGTAATCAAATGGGCGATTATAGGTTGTACGTTCTAATTCTTTACCCAGAATTGTTTTGAGAATCTTTACTTCCCCCGTGAGGCAAGATTGCAATTCTTTAGCTACTACAAGAAGTTCAACTTTATCTTCATGTGTTACTTGAACCAGAACATATTCAACTTCGGGGTGAACGGCAATTGCAGTATTTGAGACTAGAGTCCAAGGAGTCGTAGTCCATACAAGTAGAGATGCACCTAATTCACTGAGTTCGCCCGAAGTAATGGGAAAACGAACATAGACAGAGGGATCTACAACGCTTTCGTAACCTTGAGCTAATTCGTGATCTGATAATCCAGTTCCACAGCGCGGGCAATATGGCGCAACGCGATGGTCTTGAACTAGTAAACCTTTTTTCCAAATTTCTTTCAGGCTCCACCAAACGCTCTCAACATATTCAGGAGCCATCGTCCAATAAGCCTGATCAAAATCCACCCAGAAACCCATTCGATGTGTCATGTTTGAAAATGCATCAACGTGTCGTGTCACCGATTCGCGACACTTATCATTGAAGGGCGCAATCCCATATTTTTCAATATCGCCTTTACCGGTAAAACCAAGTTCCTTTTCAACTGCAATCTCTACCGGCAAACCATGACAATCCCAACCCGCTTTACGTTCTACAAGTTTGCCTTTCATAGTTTGAAAGCGAGGGAAGACATCTTTGAAAACACGCGCTTCAATATGGTGGGTTCCAGGTAAACCGTTTGCAGTCGGTGGACCTTCATAAAATGTCCACGATTGTGCGTTAGCTCGAGCTTTGATGCTCTCTTGGAAGATTGCATTCTCTTCCCAAAATTTTAAAATTGAATGTTCCATTGCAGGCAGATCTACCGATGCTGGTATCGCACGAAATGACATAAAAAAATCCTCCAGATAGCTCCGACATATGGAACTGGAGGGACGAACTAACCATCTTTTTCTGGCCAACTCGCGGTACCACCCGCCTTGTACCGATTACTCGATACCTCTTATTACAACCACTGTTGGTTCTACCTCGAAGCGCTCTGGCTCCAACTCTTCCAACGAACTCGTGAGGTGATAGCCCCGTCAACGCTCAATATGTGATTGAAGAGGAGTCTAGAGCATCAAGAGTGCTAATTCCTCGTGGCGAAGTTGGTGTGATGCCCGAATTACGCATAAGGTGCGCGCCATGCCAAAGAAAAGCGCCCCAGTGAAAAAGAGCGTGGCCAAGAAAGCGCCTGCGAAAAAAACTCCTGCGAAGAAGGCGGTAGCTAAAAAGGCGCCTGCTAAAAAAGCTCCAGCTAAGAAAGCTCCAGCTAAGAAAGCTCCAGCTAAGAAAGCTGCTGCAAAAAAGAGCGCAGTAAAGAGTATTCCCGTAAAAAAAGCCCCGGGTCGTCCTTTTCCTTCAAAGACAACGCTGACTGTTGATGAGAAATCGCAGACAGTAAGCGTTTCAACAATCACCGCCCCAGTTGTTGCACCTGTCATTGAAGAGCGTCGCCTAGTGATGCCACCACCCCCACGTCCAGTAAAGACTGGAAAGAAGATTGCACCCCTCAAACCCATCAAGAGTGCACCAAAGCCAGTGGTCGTTAGCGATAACGAATCACCATGGAGCGCCGTTGAATTAAAAGCGATACGCGCAGAAGTTGCTAAAGATCTTCAACGCCTTGAAAATGAACTCACACTCGTTGAGGCTGAAATGGATTCCCTCATCAAAGAATCAGGTGAAGGCTCAGGCGATGATCAAGCCGATGCTGGAACTAAGACTTTTGAACGTGAGCACGAAATGTCACTAGTGATCAATGCACGTGAAATGGTTCTACAAACAGAGCGCGCACTTGAGCGAATTGATAATAAGACTTATGGAAAATGCGAAGAGTGCGGAAATGTAATCGGTAAAGCGCGCCTGCAGGTATTTCCACGTGCAACTCTCTGCATGCTTTGCAAGCAGAAGGAAGAACGGCGCTAATTTTGCGCCCCGCAACTCACAAACATTGGCGCTCGCTTTACTTGTGCGCATGGATAGTCTTTCTGCTCGATAGCGTAACAAAAGGCTGGGCGGTCTCTTATTTATCCACTCGTGATTCAATTCGAATTCTGGGCTCATTCCTCAAGCTAACTTTTGTTAGAAATTCAGGTGCTGCATTTAGTTTTGCGACAGGCGCAACTTTGGTATTTTCATTTTTTGCAATCGGTGTAATCGCCATCATTGCTTACTTTGCTCCCCGAATAGCGCATCGCGGCTGGGCACTCTTGTTGGGATTACTTCTAGGCGGAATTCTTGGAAATCTTAGTGATCGCATATTTCGTTCTCCTGGTTTCCTACGCGGACATGTCATCGACTGGATAGAGCTTCCGCATTGGCCAATATTTAATATTGCAGATAGCGCTATTGTTGTGGCAGCTGGAATCGCAATCGTCCTTTCAGTGCGCAATATCGCGCCGATCACCCAAGGCGATAATCGACCAGATCAGCCTGGAGTTTAGAAATGTCACGAGAATTACGAACTCTTTCCGTACCCGAGGGCGTTGCAGGAGAGAGAATCGATAGCGCTCTAACACGCGTTCTCGGACTTTCTCGGACTTCGGTAGTACGCCTCCTCGATGATGGCGACATCACAACAAATGGCGAACCAATGCAAAAATCAGCTCGAGTTGAAGCGGGCCAAATTATTGAAGTACTCATGCCTGCTCAGATAAATGCAGTACCAATTACTCTCACTCCACTTGATGGATTACGTGTTGTATTCGATGACGATGACATTATTGTCATCGATAAACCTGTGGGTTGCGCAGCTCATCCAAGTCCAGGTTGGACGGGCCCAACTGTTGTTGGCGCTTTGATGGCAGCTGGTTACACAGTGTCAACGAGTGGACCAGCAGAGCGTCAAGGAATCGTGCATCGCCTCGATGTTGGTACAAGTGGTCTCATGATTGTGGCAAAAAGTGATCGAGCATTTAGTGTTCTCAAAGAAGCATTTCGCGATCGCAGTGTTGAAAAAATTTATCATGCACTTATTCAAGGACACATGGATCCAACAACTGGGACCATCGATGCACCAATAGATCGTCATCCAAAAGAAGATCATCGTTTTGCAGTTGTTGCGCAAGGCAAGCCATCAATTACGCATTATGAAGTGATTGAGTTTTATCGTGGAGTCTCACTTGTACAAGTGGAATTAGAAACAGGGCGCACGCATCAAATTCGAGTTCATTTCTCAGCACTCAATCACCCACTAGTTGGCGATATGACATACGGAGCGGATCCAGTCTTAGCTGCGAGTCTTGCGATGTCTCGACCATGGCTTCATGCTAAAGAATTACATTTTAAGCATCCAGTTACTGGTCAAGATATGAGATTTGAAGCACCCTACCCTGCTGATCTCGTAGCCTCATTGGCGTTGCTTTCTGACGCAGTACTTCCGTAAGGACTAATCTCGCTCATCATGTCATCGCAATCTTTTGTCCACCTCCACGTCCATACTGAGTATTCAATGCTCGATGGCGCTGCTCGTGTTGGCGATTTAGTAACAGAGGTTGCGCGTCAAGAGATGCCTGCAATCGCAATGACTGATCATGGAAATGTATTTGGGGCATTTGATTTTTATAAACAAGCAAAAAAAGTTGGCGTCAAACCGATTATCGGAATTGAAGCCTACGTCGCACCCGAGTCGCGCTTTGAAAAAAAGCGAGTCAAATGGGCCGATGGTGGCGAAGATGATGTTTCAGGTGGCGGTGCATATACGCACGTGACAATTCTCGCTGAAAATAATCAGGGGCTCAATAATTTATTTCGACTCTCATCCCTTGCATCGCTGGAAGGTTATTACTACAAGCCTCGTATGGATCGCGAACTACTTGCACAGTATTCAACGGGGCTCATTGCAACGACAGGTTGCCCAGGTGGTGAAATTCAAACTCGTCTTCGTATGGGTGCTTATAAAGAGGCAATCCGTGCGGCAAGTGAACTCCGAGATATTTTTGGCAAGGAAAATTTCTTTCTTGAACTCATGGATCATGGGATAGAAATCGAAACTCGAGTCAAAGCCGATCTCTTAAAATTAGGCAAGGAGCTTGGCCTGCCACTTCTAGCAACAAATGACCTTCACTACACATTCAATTCAGATGCCCCTTCACATGAGGCCCTTCTCTGTGTGCAATCGGGTTCAACGCTTGCCGATCCCAAACGATTCAAATTTGAAAATGATGAGTTCTACCTCAAGACGCCAGCACAGATGCGTGAACTTTTCAAAGAGTTACCAGAAGCTTGCGATAACACTTTATTGATTGCAGAGCGCTGTGATGTGAAATTGCGCGAAGGTGAAAATTTACTTCCGCAGTTCACCGTCCCTGAGGGGGAGAGTGAAGACTCTTGGCTTGTAAAAGAATCTGAACGAGGTTTGAAAGTACGCCTTGGCGAAAATATTCCAGGTCAATACAAAGAACGACTTGCATATGAACTTGGCGTTATGGAGAAGATGGGATTTCCCGGCTACTTCCTCGTTGTCGCTGACTTAGTTGCACATGCAAAAAAGGTTGGAATTCGTGTTGGTCCAGGTCGTGGATCTGCTGCGGGTTCACTTGTGGCCTACGCCCTCGGTATAACGGGTCTTGATCCGTTAGTGCACGGTTTACTCTTTGAACGATTCCTGAATCCGGAACGTATTTCTATGCCAGATATTGACTTGGACTTTGACGAGCGTCGACGCAGCGAAGTGATTCGCTATGCCACAGAAAAATATGGTGAAGACAGAGTTGCGCAGATCATCACTTACGGAACTATTAAATCAAAGCAGGCCATCAAGGATTCAACCCGCGTTCTTGGTTACCCATATGTCATTGGTGAAAAGTTAACTAAAGCCCTCCCGCCATCTGTTATGGGAAAAGATATTTCTTTGGCCGGAGTTTTTGATTCAAAGGATGAAAGATATTCTGAAGCTGGAGAATTTAGAACGCTCTATGAGAGCGATCCAGATTCAAAGAAAGTAGTAGATACTGCGCGCGGCCTCGAAGGACTCAAACGACAATGGGGAGTTCATGCTGCTGGCGTTATTCTTTCTCGCGAACCATTACTCGACGTCATTCCTATTCATCGTCGCGAGGCTGATGGCGCAATCATTACGCAATTCGATATGGGTGCCTGTGAATCAATTGGTCTGCTTAAGATGGATTTTCTCGGGCTACGAAACCTTTCTGTCCTCGATGATTGCCTGCTCAACATAAAAGCTAATCAAGGTATTGACGTTGTACTTGAAGACCTAACCCTTGATGATCTCAAGACATATCAACTTTTATCGCGTGGAGACACTTTAGGAGTTTTTCAACTCGACGGTGGACCGATGCGCGCACTCTTGCGATCGCTCTCACCTGATTCATTTCAAGATATTTCTGCGGTAATTGCCCTTTATCGCCCAGGACCAATGGGTGAAAATGCGCACAATAACTATGCCGACCGTAAAAATGGTCGCAAACCGGTAGAACCAATTCATCCTGAATTACTCAAACCACTCGATGAAATTTTGGGTGACACTTACGGCCTCATCGTTTATCAAGAGCAAGTAATGGCAATTGCACAAAAGGTTGCTGGATTCTCTCTAGGTCGCGCAGATTTATTGCGCAAAGCTATGGGTAAAAAGAATAAAGAGATTCTCGATAAAGAATACGTTCCCTTTGAAGCAGGAATGAAAGAAAATGGTTTTTCTAGCGCAGCCATTACTCGTCTGTGGGAAGTTCTTATTCCATTCTCGGATTACGCATTCAATCGTGCTCACAGCGCTGGTTATGGAATGGTTTCTTACTGGACCGCTTATCTCAAAGCCAATTATCCAACAGAATATATGGCAGCACTTCTCACAAGTGTTCGCGATGATAAAGATAAGTCAGCGCTTTATCTCAGTGAATGTCGACGCATGGGAATTCAAGTTCTACCACCTGATGTCAATGAATCAAATGCCGAATACACACCGCGCGGTAAAGATATTCGATTTGGTTTAGCTGCAATTCGAAATGTAGGTGAAGGAGTTGTTGCCTCTATTAAGTCGGCTCGCGAATCTAAAGGGCGTTACGCCTCATTTGGTGATTTCTTAGCAAAGGTAGATGTTGCCGTATGTAATAAGAAGACAATTGAATCTCTGATCAAGGGCGGAGCCTTTGGTTCACTTGGCGCGACTCGAAAAGGCTTGATGTCTATTTATCTGGAGGCAATTGATTCCATTATTGAAACAAAGCGTGCTGAGGCGATTGGTCAATTTGATTTATTTGGCGGTGAAACTGTTACCGCAGTTGCTGGACTCGATATTGAAATTCCTACAGGGGAATGGGAAAAGGCAATGCTTCTGAGTTATGAGCGCGAAATGCTTGGACTCTATGTATCTGATCATCCATTACTTGGCGTAGAACATATCTTGCGCGCAAATACGGATATGACAATTAGTGAACTTGTTGAAGAAGGTGCCACCCATGAATCAATGGTGACGGTCGGCGGCTTGATTACAAGTGTTACTCGCAAAGTTACAAGACAGGGAGCCTCCTGGGCAGTTGTAACAATTGAAGATCTAGAAGGTTCGGTTGAGGCACTTTTCTTTTCGAAAACTTATATCCAATATGCAATGTCACTTACCGAAGATCGAATTGTCACTATTCGCGGTCGCGTCGATCGCCGAGAAGAACAGTTACGATTTACAGCTGTCGAAATGGCAATGCCAGATATTTCTCGCGGCCCCTCTGGACCACTTGTTATTTCGATGCCTATCAATCAATGTACGCCCCCAATAGTCGAGCGGATGAAAGAGATATTGCGCACCCACCCTGGAAAGCGTGAGGTACATCTGCATCTTGATGACAACGGCGCAAAGACAATAATGAAAGTCGATGCCCTCATCACGGCATCACCGAGTCTGAGCGCAGATCTCAAGTCAATATTGGGCCCAGCCTGCCTCGTCACTATTTAATAGCGCGCAACTCTTTAATCTCAACCTCTACAATAAGACAATGATTCGTACCGTTGACCTGCGCGGACGCTCGCTTACAAAATCTCAATACCAAGAGGCGCTGCCTCGTGCGAGCATGGATGTTGCTCAAGCGATGACCCTGATTGAACCAATTTTACACAGAGTAAAACATGGCAATGAAAGTGACCTCATTGCTCTTGCCCAAGAATTCGATGGCATCGCGCCAGCATCCATTCGAGTTCCTCAAAAAGTTATCGAAGATGCACTCGCGCAACTTGATCCAGCTGTTCGAAGCGCCCTCGAGCTATCAATTACACGAATCACAAAAGTTCATAATGATCAACGCAGAGATGAAAAAGTTACAACCGTAGTAGACGGCGGAACAGTTCTCGAGCGTTGGATTCCCGTTGATCGCGTTGGCCTCTATGTTCCTGGTGGGCGCGCGGTTTATCCAAGTTCTGTGATGATGAATGTAATTCCCGCACAAATTGCTGGGGTAAAAAGTATTGCTGTTGCATCTCCTCCTCAAAAAGATTTTGGCGGCTTTCCGCACCCAACAATTTTGGCTGCGTGCGCTTTGCTTGGCATTTATGAGGTTTATGCAGTTGGGGGAGCGCAAGCAATTGCACTTTTTGCATATGGAATGCGCGACCTTTGCGAAAAATGTGACATGGTTACTGGACCCGGAAATATTTATGTCGCCGCAGCAAAGCGTGCTCTGAGAGGAATTGTTGGCATTGATTCAGAAGCAGGACCAACGGAGATTGCGATTCTTGCTGATTCAACTGCCATTGCAAGTGATGTTGCTGCAGACCTGATTAGCCAAGCAGAGCATGACACCATTGCCGCAGCTGTACTTGTGACGGATTCCTTGGAGCTAGCACAAGGCGTTGAGAAAGAATTGGCACTTCGAGTTCCTCGGACAAAGCATGCGCAAAGAATAGAAACTGCGCTCAGTGGTATTCAATCAGCAATCGCGATTGTCGATTCGATTGACCAAGGACTCGATGTAATCAATGCCTACGCTGCAGAACACTTAGAAATTCAAACCGCTCATGCGTCTACCGTTGCGAAAAAGATTCGAAATGCGGGAGCCGTTTTTATCGGGCGTTATTCTCCGGTCTCACTGGGTGACTATTCGGCTGGCTCTAATCACGTTCTACCAACCGGTGGATGCGCCTGTCACTCAAGCGGTTTATCTGTGCAAACATTTCTTCGTGGAATTCATTTCATTGAATATGACAAAAAAGCATTTACTGATATCGCTTCAACAGTTATCACTCTTGCGAATTCGGAAGATCTACCTGCGCACGGTGAAGCAATGTCGGCAAGATTTGAGGAACTTTTGTGACGGCGCAATGGCCATCGTGGTTACCCCTTCGCAGCGACTTACAGGCACTGAGTCCGTATGGTGCTCCGCAAGTTCCATCACAAGCGGCAATGAACACTAATGAAAACCCATTCCCGCCATCACCGAAATTACAGGCTGCCATTGCCGCCAAACTTGCAGAAGTGAGTGCAACTCTCAACAGATATCCAGATCGTGACGCAGTTCTTTTGCGTGGCGCGCTTGCTAATTTCGTCAATGAATTATCAGGGACAAATTTTTCACAAAATCAAGTGTGGGCAGCAAATGGAAGTAATGAGATTTTGCAATCAGTATTCCTTGCATTCTCAGGCGGCAAGGCCCTCGGCTTTACTCCTTCTTATTCAATGCACACGCTTATTGCTAAGGTAACTTCTGTTGAATGGATTGATGGGGCACGAAATAACGATCTCACTTTCAATATCGATCGTGCATTGATTCAAGTCAAAGAATTTAAACCTCGACTTACTTTTATTACGACCCCAAATAATCCCACTGGTGATGCAATAGCAATCAAAGATATTCTTGCATTATCCAAAGCAGTCGCCTCCGTTGGTGGCCTTCTCATCGTTGATGAGGCATATGCAGAATTCTCACAAGAGGTCTCGTCGGTATCCTTGATTGAAGAAAATCCTCACCTCGTTGTAATTCGCACGATGAGTAAAGCGTTTGCATTTGCAGGAGCCCGTGTCGGTTACCTAGTGGGAGATTCAAAAATTGTCGATGCCATGTCACTCGTTCGCTTGCCATACCACCTCAGTGCACTGACTCAAGGAGCTGCAGTCGTAGCCTTGGATTTTCGTAAGGAACTCTTATCCAGTGTCACGACCTTGATTTCGGAGCGCGAGCGAGTAGTAAAGTCCTTGACTGGTCTTGGACTCTCATCCATTCCTAGCAGCGCTAACTTCGTTCTATTTTCTGGTTTTGCGCAGAGTGCGCCACAATTATGGCAAGCGATGCTTGATCGAGGCATTCTTATTCGCGATGTGGGATTATCGGGTTATCTCAGAGTGACAATCGGCAATGAAGCCGAAAATAATCTTTTTATAGAAGCTTTAGCACAGATTGTTTCGCAGAAAACGGGAGAGCAGTTATGAGAAAAGCCAGAGTAGAAAGTAAAACTAAAGAGTCCCATGTTCTCGTCGAACTAAATCTCGATGGAGATGGAAGCATCTCTGTTGATACGGGGGTTCCGTTCTTCGACCACATGATGTCTCAACTTGGTAAGCATTCCGGTTTCAATCTAACAATCAAGACAACTGGTGATATCGATGTTGACTCACACCACAGCGTTGAAGATACCGCCCTTGCATTTGGACAGGCGCTGCGTGAAGCACTCGGTGATAAAGCTGGAATTCGTCGCTTTGGTGATTCGATGGTCCCTCTCGATGAAGTTCTCGTACAAGCAGCAGTAGACCTTTCAGGTCGCCCATACCTAGTTCATCGTCAACCAGAAATTGTCGAACTCATTGGAACATTTGACACAACTCTTGGAAAACATATTTGGGAATCAATTGTTGCAGAGGCACATATAGCCCTACATATTCGAGTGCTCGAAGGTCGAAATGCGCACCATGTTTTTGAAGCGCAATTCAAAGCAGTTGCGCGTGCACTTCGTGATGCTGTTTCACTCGATGGCCGCGTATCAGGTATCCCATCGACAAAAGGTTCTCTTTGATCGCGATTCTTGACTATGGTTCCGGAAATCTTCGTTCGGCAGAACGTGCATTTGCAACAGCCTCAGATAATGTGTTTCTAACCTCGGATTTCAATAAAGCAATCGAAGCCAATGGTTTAGTTGTGCCAGGTGTCGGTGCGTTTTCTGCCTGTATGAAAGGTTTGAATGCTATCGATGGTGCGCACATTATTCGCAAAAGAAAGGAACTAGAACGCCCTACTTTGGGCATATGCATTGGAATGCAGATTCTTTTCTCGAAAGGCCTGGAGCATTCCGACGGTGGGGCTCATGATGGTGTTGGAATTTGGGAGGGCGAAATTTCTCGATTGAATGCACCAATATTGCCTCACATGGGATGGAATACTGCTGAGACTAAGCCAAATTCCACACTCTTCGCTGGAGTTGAAGGAGAATCTTTTTACTTCGTACATTCCTATGCGGCAAAAAAAGCAGTGGGGGAACTTACAACGTGGAGCACCCACAATGAAAAATTCGTTTCAGCCGTAGAAGATGGATATGTAAGTGCAACTCAATTTCATCCCGAAAAATCTGGTCGTGCTGGATTAGCTCTTATCAAGAATTGGGTTAATTCATTATGAGTTACTTAGAACTTCTACCAGCAGTTGATGTCAAAGATGGTCGTGCTGTTCGACTTGTGCAAGGCGAGCTTGATCGCGAAAGTATTTATGGTGCGCCACTTGAAGTAGCTTTAGAGTTTCAAAACGCGGGAGCAGAGTGGCTACACCTCGTAGATTTGGATGCAGCATTTGGACGCGGAGAAAATTGTGAATTACTTGCCGCTGTTGTTGGAGCCCTTGATATCAAAGTAGAACTTTCAGGCGGAATTCGTGATGACGAGTCTTTGAAGCGTGCGCTAGCAACTGGATGTACTCGAGTGAATCTAGGTACTGCAGCGCTTGAAAACCCAGATTGGACTGCGCAAGTTATTGCGCAATATGGAGATCGTATTGCTGTTGGGTTAGACGTTCGTGGCCATACTCTCGCAGCCAGAGGCTGGACCAAAGAGGGTGGAAATTTATTTGAAACTTTAGAACGATTAGATCGCAATGGTTGTGCTCGCTATGTTGTCACGGATGTCGCCAAAGATGGAACTCTGGCTGGTCCCAATTTTGAATTACTCAAAGAAGTCTGTGCTGCAACTTCCAAACCTGTTGTTGCTAGCGGGGGGATATCTTCACTTGCAGATATTGAAGGCCTAGCGCAATTGCGAAGTATTGGCGTAGAAGGTGCGATAGTGGGTAAAGCTTTATACGCCGGGAATTTTTCATTGCAGGAAGCACTCAAGGCATCAGGCAAATGACACTGTCCATCCGAATAATTCCATGTCTTGATGTCACTGATGGACGCGTAGTAAAAGGAGTCAATTTTACAAACCTCGTCGATGCAGGCGATCCAGTTGAAATGGCTGCTTTGTATGGCGTAGAAGGAGCAGACGAACTTACGTTTTTAGATATTTCTGCCAGCAGCAGTAATCAAGAAACGACACTTGATGTCGTACGTCGCACTGCTGAGCAAGTTTTTATTCCACTTACTGTTGGTGGTGGAATTCGCAGTGTGGATGATGTAGATCGTTTATTACGTGCAGGTGCGGATAAAGTTTCTATTAACACAGCGGCTATCGCTAGGCCCGAACTCATCGCAGATATTGCAGATCGATTTGGATCACAAGTTCTTGTGCTTTCAGTTGATGCACGTCGCGCAAATACAGAATCAGGATTTGAAGTAACTACGCATGGAGGCCGTCAAGGTAGCGATATCGACGCTCTCGCATGGATCGAAAAAGCATGTGCGCTAGGAGTCGGAGAAATACTTCTCAATTCAATGGATGCAGATGGAACTCGTGCTGGTTATGACATTGGCATGATTACCGCGGTTCGCGCCATTTCCAAAGTTCCACTAATCGCAAGTGGTGGAGCAGGCATGTTAGAGGATTTTGCGCTGGCCCTCGATGCCGGAGCTGACGCACTGCTTGCGGCGAGCGTATTTCACTTCGGTATTCATCGTATTGGTGATGTGAAGCGCTATTTAAATGCACAAGGTTATTCAGTGCGCATGAGCGCGGATAAGTAAGGCAGAATTTACCTATGGCAATTGAACTTTCGACCGATGTCCTTGCTTTACTCAAAGTCACAGATTCATTGATTCCTGCAATCGCACAAGATTCAAGTACGCATGAAGTCTTGATGTTGGCATATATGAATAAAGAGTCACTCGCACTTACATTGAAGACTGGAAATGCAACCTACTGGTCTCGTAGTAGAAACGAATTATGGGTCAAAGGTTCGACTTCAGGACATACGCAAGAAGTGCAATCAATTTCTTTGGATTGCGATGGTGACGCGCTTCTGCTTCAAGTTATTCAAGTAGGGGCGGCATGCCACACGGGAGATGTAACCTGTTTTCACCAAGAGCTTGAAATGGAAAGAAATTGATGAATCGCGAAGAGTTTCGCGAGTATGCACGCACTAATAATGTAATTCCTGTTTCACGAAAGTTACTTGCTGATGGTGAAACCCCACTCGGAATTTATAGAAAACTTGCAAAAAATTTGCCAAACACTTTTTTGCTTGAATCGGCAGAGCACGGGGGAGCGTGGTCGCGATATTCTTTTATCGGCGTGCGAAGTGAAACCACACTTACTGAACGTGATGGAAAAGCTTTTTGGGAAGGTACTCCACCTGCTGGTGCACCAACTGGCATGGAACCTCTTACAGCTCTGCGATTGAGTGCTGCGCATCTAAAATCTCCGGTCATTGAAGGCTTACCATCTTTGACAGGTGGACTTGTCGGTTACATGGGTTACGACAGCGTTCGAAGCCTCGAGAAATTGCCCACAATCTCTAAAAAAGACTTACCACTTCCAGAACTTAATTTTATGTTGACGAGTGATTTAGCGGTGATGGACCACAGTGATGGCACACTTATTCTTATTGCTAATGCAATCAACTGGGATGGGAGTACCGAGAGAGTTGATGAAGCCTACGATGCTGCAATAGCGCGTCTAGATCGGATGGAAGAGGAACTTGCTCAATCAATTCCTTCTGCCATCTCACATATAAATCCGCATGCAGCGCCCAAAGTCGAAACGACTATGTCGAGCGCTGAGTACAAAGACAAGATTCTTCAAGCTAAAGAAGAAATTGTTGCAGGAGAAGCATTTCAAATAGTTCTTTCCCAAAGATTCTCGACGGAGTGCAGTGCTGATCCCATCGATGTTTATCGCGCCCTACGACTTCATAATCCGAGTCCGTATATGTATTTGTTTAGATTCAATGGCGGGATCAATATTGTCGGGTCTAGCCCTGAAGCATTAGTTAAAGTCACTAATCGCGGCGAACATAAAGAAGTCATGGTGCACCCCATAGCTGGCACACGTAAGAGATCCAACATTCCAGAAGAGGATCATCGCTTGGCTGAAGAGTTATTAGCTGATCCCAAGGAACGGGCCGAACATTTGATGTTAGTGGACTTGGGACGAAATGATTTAGGGCGAATCTGCGAACCTGGGACAGTCGAAGTTGTAGATTTTATGCACATCGAACGCTATTCGCATGTAATGCACATTGTGTCGACTGTAACTGGAACGTTAGCAAAAAATTCTTCACCTGTTGATGCGCTCTATGCAGTATTTCCTGCAGGTACTCTCTCTGGAGCGCCCAAACCCCGAGCGATGGAAATTATTGAAGAGCTAGAACCAACTCGGCGCGGTATTTATGGTGGCGCAATTGGTTACATAGATTTCACTGGCAATATTGATGCATGTATTGCAATTAGAACTGCGCTCATATTTGAAGGCAAAGCATATGTTCAAGCAGGTGCCGGAATAGTTGCAGACTCAGATCCAGAATCTGAAAATCAAGAATGTATTAATAAGGCAGCGGCAGTACTCGGCGCAATCGCAGCGGCACACACAATGAAGGCAATTTCATGAATAGCGTTTTATCCCTTGCAATTTCATTCGTAGTAGTTATTGCCTTCGTGCTTCTCATTGGAAAGAGATTTCGAATTTCTACTCGTTATGAACGAAAAGATCGAGTTGTAACACCGTGGAACTCTTTAGATCAAGGGATAGACCCAACCGATCTCGAGGAAAAGAAGTGAGCGTTCTTGATTCGATAATTGAAGGCGTCCGTGAAGATTTAGCAATGCGACGTTTACCACTGGCGCAAATTCGTGAAGAACTTGAGAGTGCTCCACCAGTAAGAAATGTTGAGGCAGCTTTTTCCAATCCAGAAATTTCTATTATTGCTGAAGTAAAACGTTCGTCACCGAGTAAAGGTTCGCTTGCGCCAATTACTGATCCAGCAGCTTTGGCTAGTCATTATGAAGAAGCTGGTGCAAGTGCAATAAGTGTGCTGACAGAAAGGCGTCGCTTCGGTGGTTCACTTTCAGATTTAGATGCGGTTCGCGCTCGGGTGCATGTACCTATTTTGCGCAAGGATTTTATGGTCGATGATTACCAATTCTTAGAAGCGCGCGCACATGGCGCCGACCTGGTACTACTTATTGTTGCAGCTCTAAGTCAGAACCAACTCGATGATTATTTTCAACTTTCGCGAGAGCTAGGTATGAGCGCACTAGTTGAAGTTCATACCAACGATGAATTAGAGAGAGCTCTTGAAATTTCCCCACAATTTATTGGGATTAATTCTCGAAATCTCAAAACATTAGAAGTTGATCCCGCGGCATTTGCCGAGCTGTTGCCCCGAATACCAGAGTCCATGGTCAGGGTTGCAGAGTCTGGAATATCTCAACGCTCTGATGTGGAATACGCACAAGAGTATGGAGCAGATGCAATTTTGGTGGGTGAGGCATTGGTGCGTTCTGCCGATCCAATTCTCGCGATGCGTGAATTACGTGGCACTCGGTAGACTCATGTCATGACTAAAATCGATTCCACGATTCTCGGACACTTTGGCCCTTATGGCGGACGCTTTGTTCCAGAAGCACTCATTGGGGCACTCGAAGAATTAGAAGCGGCACACAACAGTGCGCTCAAAGATCCAGTTTTTCAAGCCGAACTTTCACATCTTCATCTCACATACACGGGTCGTCCAAGTATTTTGACGGAAGCAAAAAGATTTGCAGAACATGCAGGTGGCGCTCGTATTTTATTGAAGCGTGAAGATCTCAATCACACAGGTAGTCATAAAATTAATAACGTTCTTGGGCAAGCTCTTCTGACAAAGAGAATGGGTAAGAAAAGAATTATTGCAGAAACAGGCGCAGGTCAGCATGGAGTTGCATCAGCAACAGCAGCTGCACTGATGGGGCTTGAATGCGTTGTTTATATGGGTGAAGAAGATACGCGTCGCCAATCTCTCAATGTTGCACGAATGAAAATACTCGGAGCCGAAGTTATTCCAGTGACAACGGGTTCGCGTACTCTCAAAGATGCAATTAATGAAGCGATGCGTGACTGGGTAACAAATGTTGAAACAACACATTATTTACTCGGAACTGTTGCTGGGCCGCATCCATTCCCAACGATGGTCAGAGATTTTCATAAAATTATTGGAGAAGAAGCAAAGGTTCAGGTACAAGAATTAGTAGGACGTTTGCCTGATGCAGTTTTAGCGTGTGTAGGTGGTGGCTCAAATGCAATTGGAATTTTCCACGATTTCATTCCAGAGACTTCGGTGAGATTGATTGGTTTAGAAGCCGGTGGCGATGGTGTTGAGACTGGTCGTCACGCGGCAACAATTACTGGTGGTACTCCAGGAGTTCTTCATGGAACACGTTCGTATGTTCTCCAAGATAAGAATGGCCAAACAGTTGAATCACATTCGATTTCAGCCGGTCTGGATTATCCGGGAGTTGGCCCTGAGCATGCTTACCTTCACGATATTGGACGCGCGGAATATCGTGCTATTACTGATGCCCAAGCGATGCATGCATTTGCCCTACTTTCAAAGACAGAAGGAATTATTCCTGCAATTGAAACTGCTCATGCACTAGCTGGAGCGATTCAAGTTGGAAATGAACTTGGTCCTGATGCAATTCTTCTAATCAATCTTTCAGGCCGCGGCGATAAGGATGTAGAGACTGCGGCTAAATATTTTGGAATACAACTGTAGAAATGGCAACATCTTTAGATCAACTTTTTACAAAAGTGCGCGCAGAAAATCGCGCAGCCCTAATTGCCTACATTCCTGCTGGCTTTCCATCAATTGAAGGATGCCACAAAGCAATCAAAGCGCTGGTGGCGGGTGGAGTCGATGCCATTGAAATAGGTTTTCCATATAGCGATCCAGTGATGGACGGACCCATTATTCAGGCTGCTGCCGAACGTTCGCTTTCACAAGGCACGGGAGCAAGTGATGTATTTGCTGCGCTTAAGTGCGCAACCGATGCAGGTGTGAGCGCAGTAGTGATGACTTACTGGAACCCAATTGAAAAATATGGAGTTGATGAGTTCGCGCAATCCATTTCTGAAAATGGCGGCTCTGGAGTCATTACACCAGATCTCACTATTGAAGAATCTGAGAGATGGAGTGAAGCGGCGCATGCGCAGAAAATCAATCGCATCTATGTAGTTGCACCTAGCACTAATGATGGACGTTTAGAAAAAGTAACATCCCAGTGTTCTGGCTTTGTCTATGTCGCAAGTTTGATGGGTGTAACAGGGACCAGAACTTCGATCTCATCAGGTGCAGGTGATCTTGTTGCACGAGTTCGAAAAGTGACTGACTTGCCTTTAGCGGTGGGGCTGGGAGTATCTAACCGAGTTCAGGCTAAAGAGGTAGCTCACTATGCTGATGGCGTAATTGTTGGTTCAGCATTTATTAAGTGTTTAGCAGAAGCTGAGAATGAAGCGCAAGGATTAGAGGCAATCACTGAATTAGCGAAGGAATTGTCGAAAGGCGTTCGAGAAGGTCGATAAAAGCTATTTTGATTCGATACCCTATGACCTCTTTTGAAATCACGAAGAAACTCTAGAAGCGAGGAATGTAAATGGCCACACAATCAGGTGGAGATAAAGTCACCAAGTACATAGTTATTGGAATGGTCTCCCTCGTCCTCGTTGTCGGCGTTCTCTTTTCAGTACTGAGCCATAAAACTAGCCAGAATGCGAGTCTGCCAAATGGGGCATCGAAGGCTCAAGGATATGGAATTGTTTTCAATGGTGAACTCAAAGGCGTTCCTGTAGTCGATATTTGGGAAGATTTCCAATGCCCCGTGTGCCAGGCATTTGAAAAACTTAATGGTGATTACATTGAAAAATTAATTACAACTAAAAAGGCAACTTTTATTTATCATCCTCTCTCATTTATTGGTCCCGATTCAGTCCTCTTAGCAAATGCAGCGGCTTGTGCGGCTGATGAAAATCAATTCTTGCCTTATCATCGTTTTCTTTACCAAAATCAACAACCTGAAAATAGCGGTAAGTGGAGCTCGACGGTTTTGGATTCATCAGGTGTTGCAGTCGGAATTGCATCCGCTAAGTTCTCAGCATGTGTAAATTCAAATAAATACACTGCTTGGGTAGGCAATATTGAAAATGATGGAGCCCAAAAGACTATCAACTCGACTCCAACAGTCTTTGTTAACGGCAAAGAAATCAATCGAAAGACTCAATATTTTGATGCTGCAGCCTTTGCCAGCGTAATCGAAAAAGGCTAGTTACATGATTCGCTCAATACCTTCTCCGAGTATTTCGGAGTTGAGTATTGGGCCGTTTACTCTCCATTTCTATGCCCTCTGCATAATCGTAGGAATCATTGTTGCAATCTGGTTGGGTGATAAGCGTTTTGTTCGTCATGGTGAAAATACAAAATCAGTTGTTTCTGAGGTTGCGATCTACGCAGTTCCTGCGGGAATTATTGGTGGACGTCTTTACCACGTCATAACTTCACCTGATGCATATTTTGGATCGGGCGGACATCCACTTGATGCACTTAAAATTTGGAATGGTGGTTTGGGAATCTGGGGTGCAATTTCATTAGGTGCCTACGTTGCATATCTTCGCTATCGAGGGTTAGCTAAAAAAGTCACACTGCCACATTTTGGGTATTTTTTAGATGCACTTGTACCTGGTGTGTTATTTGCTCAAGCTATAGGTCGATTCGGTAACTGGTTTAATATCGAATTATTTGGCAGGCCCTTGAATGCACCATGGGCGCTCAAAGTTCCCCTGTCGTATCGGCCAAATGGTTATGCGCAATACGAAAGCTTTCATCCGACTTTTCTCTATGAATCACTCTGGTGTATTGCATTAGCAATTATTTTGATGAGCTGGGGAAGTCGCGCGAAACCAGGTCAGCTCTTTTCTCTATATATTGCTGGTTATTGTTTGGGACGATTTTTCATCGAGATTATTCGTATTGACCAAGCGCATACATTTGCAGGACTTCGTATAAATGTATGGGTAAGTATCCTCGTGGGAGCCTTTGCACTCCTGACATATAAGCGATTAGCTCGACCATCGGGTAGGCTCTAAAACATGGCACTCGAGGATGTATTCCAAAGAAACCTTAGTCACCGAACCCACAGGGCTGGTTGGTTGCGCGCTGCAGTGTTAGGCGCAAATGATGGCTTAGTTGCAACTGCCAGTTTGATGATTGGTGTAGCTGCAGCAAAAGCAGATAATTTTTTGATTACAACTGGTCTTGCTGGCATTAGCGCTGGTGCAATGTCGATGGCTGTTGGTGAATATGTTTCGGTTCGTTCCCAAAATGATATTGAAGAATCTGATCGCCTCTTGGAAATTTCTCATCTTGAAATTGATCCCGAAGGCGAACTTCTTGAATTACAACATATTTATATTCAACGTGGACTTACTCCAGAATTAGCAATGCAAGTCGCGCAAGCAATGCATGCCAAAGATCCTTTAGCTGCGCATCTACGTGATGAACTTGGACAACACCCGCATACGAAAGCGAGACCGGTACAAGCAGCAACAGCATCGG